>Ga0153955_100009_pt1 | contig 137604 bp, 161 predicted proteins | sample TSFL039MetaG_FD_104744 | JGI IMG/M metagenome (GOLD analysis project Ga0153955, IMG submission 104744) | Attine ant fungus gardens microbial communities from Florida, USA - TSFL039 MetaG | ecosystem: Host-associated > Fungi > Mycelium > Unclassified | place: USA: Florida, Wekiwa Springs...
AAAAATACTGAACAGTACCCTGTTGCCAAATTCATTGGATCATATTCAAAAAACAGAGTTAATCGGAGTGATTTGAGTCGTTATCTCAACCATCTATTTACACGAGAGATACTATCGACACGGATCGAAAAATTCCCATAGACAGGATTAAAACAAATATATCACGTTTTTGGACGAAATAATCCAGCAACAACCAGCATATAGCAGGAGCTAAACATATTGCTGAGCTAACATAAATATCCCAATACCCAAATGGAAGGTCAAAACTTCAATAAGAGACAGACAACTCATGATGCACCATTCTTCTTGCCAGGCGATACCAACCTAATCCCGCCTTCTCTCAACGGCGACTGTAACGACATCTCGTCCTCTGGACTCCCTATTCCTTCTCCCTCTACACTACTCGTCCCTGCATCATCCTCACTCTGCCTTCTCCAAAGTGAGACGCTCTCCTCTCTATCATCTTCCCTATCTCCCTTGGGATATCTCCTCGAATGATGGCCGCCACTAGTCGGTCTACTCGGCTTTTCCTTCCCTTTGTTGTTGTCCTGAGAACTGGTATGAGTGGTGAAAGAACGTTCGCGATCTCTCTCTCTCGCTCTCTCTTTTTGCCTTTCCAACTCTTCTTCGTCCCATATCTCTTCACTTCTACCTGAATCGGTAACAGAAGGGAACGAAAGTAATGTCCCCGATATCCTTGTCAGTCCATCATCTATCTGTTCACCACCACCACCACGAGGCATATGAGAGAAGATATTTTTCCTCCCCGATTTCGTAGGTGATGAAGGAGAGCTTGGTCCTGAAGGTGATCGGAATCCTTGATACATCGTCGGTGGTGCACTCTGCAACCTAGTCACCATATCTCTCTCTAGGTGCGGTGGAACGACATCCTTGCCACCAAGAGTGGGAGCATGTAATAACGCTGAAGTGGACGTTGACGAGGCAGAGGCAGACATCAGATGACCAGAGTCATCAGCTAGGACAGCTCTATCTGTTGCTACCGATAATGGAGTAGCCTCCGCTGGTGATTCAACTTCCAATAGATTGCCTTCACGAGGTGCAGGCGACAGCAACGACGGTGACGAAGACGAAGATGACCATTGTTGTTGTTCAGACAACGATCGAGTGGGTAGCGGTGTGCCTAGAGGGGATTTTGGTGGCGGAATGGGAGGATAAACCATTGATTGTGTCTGTGTTGGAACAGGACTACCAACAGCAGCTCGATGTTCATGTATAGCTTTCGAATCACCCGTCCCCGGTCGACTATACGAATGTACAACATCTTGACTATCGAATTTGATCGTCGGGCGTTTGTGCTGTTGGTGAGATTGCGAATGCATTGACGAAGCGCGGAGTGATCCCACATCAGCACTGTCTCTGGGTACGGGTGCATCGTAAAGTTGATGTCTCCTTAATCCATCTAATACAAAAGACGAATCCTCGTGTTGAGGCGGTAATCCAGAGGGGTTGAGATATGGCGCCATGGCACCGGGTGGAAGTCCACCGGCACCAAATCGGCTACTCTGCTGACTCGATCTTCGAACACTCCTTGCCCTGATCATGCTCCCGAATGTTCCAAACGACCCTCTTAACGCATCTATTCCAGGGTCTTCGAGCCCACTAATATGTTTCTCATCTATGCACTCTGTTTGTGAACGAGCGGCTTGAAGAAGAATGGTAGAACGACGATCGAGTTTAATGGTAGTACCAAGCTTAGTGGGATCAATCTTGGACATCTGAAGGATAGTGATTCCGACACAGATGACGAGAAATGCCAAGACGAGGGTAAGAATTTGAGTGACAGATGCTTTCAGGCCTTGGAATAGGACCTGGAATATGGGTAAGAGTCATACTGGTTGAGTGGTCAGGTCACCTACGACTGTGGTGACCATGGAACAAAATGTGACTGAAGCATGAGATGGGTGAGATGGTGAATCAGCTCGAAGGGGTAGAGGGACTCACACATGACATAGTAAGTAGGAGTCACTGGCATTCTCTCAGTATATGATTCGCACAATTGTTGCAATGGAGCTTACCCATAGCTGAAATGACCAATTAGTAACTGTTGATGTTTCTGACAGCGAACGGGACGCACCGGTGTTAAACAATGCCAGAGCGACATTAAGATAATAAACCTCGGTAACTTGGTGATAGATCAATTCGAATACCCAAGTAAAGAACAAGAAACATACTTAATGTGACTACAACGAACGTCGCCAAGAAGTAAATGAACCAGTATTTGAACTGGATAGCAGAGTCAGAAACAGTTTTTCGGAAAGGAGAGGAGACGTACCTGATTGTCTCCCCTGGCAGTGGTCACTATCGCTGCGCCAAGACCAGTTGTAACGCTGACGGAAATACCACCAATCATACTGCAGATGGAGATATACCATAACATATTCTTCTTCCCATATCTAGTGGATGTTCGAAACGTGTCTCGCGTACGGAGCAGACTGCCACTCACTTGGGAGCAAAATAGAACGCATTAACAAGAGAAATGGAAATCAGGGTTCCTCCATATGCCAGGAAACCAGGAGCCAGGAACAGTTTCTGGAATTCTCGGATTTGGCCAATAGATTCTTCTTGCGGACCTAGCAGTGGACGATGTGAGGAGGCAAGATGGAGAGACGAAGAAGACTCACCATTGAGAGCAATGATAGTTGACCCAAGCTAAGAGAATCACTAAGCAGGAAAGACGAGAGGATGCACATGGCACGTACAATACAAAGTATGCAACCCATCCAGCCGAAGAAGGTGAGCTTCTCGTTAAGGAAAAGTGAGGAGAGGATGGCGCAGATGACGACGGATAGGGCTCCTAGTGGTGTCTATAAAACCAGGTGAAAATGAAGGCATTGCGACTAGAAGGGCAAGCTTGCTTACTACAATTATAGCTTCTACGAAAGCGTATGCTAAATTATGGGCGGTTAGATTAACGTATGATGTCGACGTTTGGGCATAGATACCGACCAGCAAAGTTACAGAGTTCTCCGAGTATCATCACTAGGAGATATTCATCAGTTGGCAAAGATGAATGTCATAACAACCACCCACTTGTCATTCCGAGCCACCATAATGGCTAACAGCGGCTGATCAGCAGAAGTTGACACTCGACAAAGAAAAGGCCCACTGATTTGAGATAAGCAACACCCTCGCCGAGCTCCCCGCCGGCCTGCGAACGGAGGAGACCTTTCTTCTTGAATACAAAGCTGGAGCCTATCAAAAGCCCACTAACTATGGCAAGGATGATGCCGACAACCTAAATGGTTCAGGTAAGGGTCGAGAAAAAGGGTGAGGAGCCTACCTTGAGGTTGCTGCTTGCCTGGAGGGTCGAAGACACTGCAGATGATGAAGCCGCAGCTGCCTGGGATGTTGCTGACGGCGCTGTAGAGGACATAAGTTATAGTTTGGTAGAGAAATGCAACAGTAACAGCAATACTCCGATCGCCGACAACTGCCTTTTCAGGAAGTATTTCAGGGATAAGTGCACTGCTTGTCTCTATTTCCGCTTGGGCTGCACATTTTTTCCTGACTGAAGCCTGAGCTCTGTAGCAGACTCCATGGAACAGCACTGCAAGGCTTCGATATGGGTTTGTGCAACAAAAAATCAAAATCCCGCAGCGACGAGTCTGCTCTTTTGAGCGTGGGAAGTGACATGGTTTCCATGGACTCAATTTAGCACCAGAGATCTCTGTACCACTCTCTGTCATGGTCCATCGCTCAAGAAAGTAGGTCTATTGGGGATCACCCCGGAAGAACACTGATCTACTTTGCTACCTGGCGTCCAAATGATGAGGTGAGAATAGGGGTAGCCGTTACAACTCAGTCCTGTTCTCCCATGTTGGCCTTCGTCTCCTGGACTGTTCCGACGCAGCAAAAGTCCCCTTCCGACACCCCAGCCAATGGTCATGTTCTCAACAGGATCTACAATACCGCTGAGAGTCGACGTGGATGTGGCCAGGTACTGTTTACCCAGCACTGAGTGTGCCTTGCTCTCCGATAGGGTAGCCTATCGCCACACGTGACCTGCACCCAGATCACGGGATACGACGCGGCTGTGAAGAATTCAGACTCCGACGCAAACGCGTTGAGTGGGAATCAACGGGACCATGTGACGGGTTACTCTTATCACTCTGACTACCATGTCGCCGCCCTCAAATCCTCCTGCTGGCTGCCCCTGTCCTGCACGAGTTCAAGCTCACATGGCCGATCTCACTGTTCCTCCCTTGTCCTTTTGGTTGTCCCAGTCTTTTCTTCGCAATCCCGAGGCCTCTTCCTCACCGTCCTCCTCGTCTCCCTCCCCGCTTATCCCAGGCCACAACCCAAAGCAAGTGCCCTATGATTACCCTCATGTACTCTTCAGTCCTCGGCTAGATTCTGGAACAATTTTCTCTACAAGGACTGACACTTGTGAGGATCCACATGGTCTATGGCACCATCAGCTAGCGGCCGTGCCTGTCCCTCACGCACATGTCAAATTTCAATCCTATCCTACCTCTGCATACTTGCCACAAACATCATTTGCGTACAGACACCGATACAACACAGCTCCCTCTTCAGACCACTCTGAAAGTACAGACATAGGTTTCGACGACGATATCCAATCAGGTCGAGACGACTATCTATCGGACCAAGACGATCAAATGGATGATGGTTTCTCTTTCAGCGAACTTGGAACTCAGACTATGTCATTTCGAACTTCTGCCGAGCGAGGTCGTTGGAGAACCGATCCCATCCCTCAACGGCCACTTCCTTCAAAGACCTATGAATCCGCAGCCAGTGAGCGATCCCTGGGTCTGATGGTCTCTCGGCCAACCTCAGAACCAGCTCCATCTATGCTAACACCGATATGTCCCGATAAACAAAAACAACGTGATACCAGGCCCGAGGTAATTTCTGCATTGTCATCTCCTCTTCCGACATCACCGTTGGTTCTGTCAGGCCAGAGAATGGGGGAAGAATCCGAAATTCCGTCACTGACCAGTGACAGGGATAGTAGCATGGACGTGGACGAACCCGTTTCAGAGCTATTGACGCCCTCATCTTCTTTACTACCGTCCTCACCTCCGTTTTCTTCCTCTCCAGTACGCCCACCTGTCCCTAATGCCCCAAGTGCTGTATATGCTCAGGTGCGAACGGAAACGCCATTACCATCAGCTTCATCCCGGTTTTCGTCTCCTGCTCATTCGCCCTCGTTTCTATCCTCTCCGTTATCGCCTATTTCGTCAGAAATCGGAGAAGAATTCGATATCGGCGTTGATGGGAAGCAAATAACACTATTCGGTATAGATGAGCAGGAGACCGGGTCTTGTGATGACGTTGGTACAGACATGACACAGGACCCCAGTAAAGACAAACAAACTAGACAAAGCAGTATATCGGTGAGTTATTCCGCACATCAAAAGTAATGTAATTACTCATTTGTCAAATCGGCAGGATTTGGATTCGAGCTTGACTCCCACGCTACATCCATATGATCATGCTTTGACATATGCGCAGTCTCAACCAGTGGGAAGCACTGCGGAATCGCTACAAACCGAGGTGGATGCTCAGACGGTGACATCTCAGAGGCTGCCCTGCTCTAGTGGTCCGTCTTGTCAGCCTGTGGAACGTGTAAAGTTGGAGGAAAATAATGAGGATACATTGACGTCAATTCCTGAATGCCAGGATGCACTTGTCAAATCACCTTCACCTTTACCATCTGTCCCTGTATTCGACCAGCCACTTGCGTCCTCTCTGTTTCCCGCCATTACTACCATCCCAACCGCGTCCTCCGAGCTTATTGCATCGGTTTCAATTCTTCCTCTCGGTATGACATCGAGGACTTCTGGAATCAATATCGACGAACATGAAGATGGCCTGGCACGCGGTTTAAAGGGGACACCGGAGGATGTCTCTCTTGAAATTACTGGTTCGATTATAGCAACTGAGCTCCCATCTGCATCAGCTCTTCTATTACATAATACCGAAGAGGTAAAGGCGGACGTAGAAGAGCAGGAAGAGAGGATAGTTAATGTCAAGCAGAAAGTATCGACAGAGGTCGCCCAGAAGCAACGATGTAGGGCTTCGACTAGTTCGCTGAGCGCAACAAACTCTTCCGCTCCGCTTCCCCATGACGACACGACAGACTTGGCGGAAACTAGGATGAGAAAACCTGTGCAGCAACAGAGGAAGAGGAAATATATCATTGAAGAATCCTCATCCTCACCATCCGATTCCGACTCTGATTCCAATTCTGGTGCTGCCTCGACCATTTCTGGTACTCGTTCTTTGAAGGCGAAATCTACCAGGACAAAAAAATCTGAACGACTTCCTACCGGCCCGTCACATCATACCTATCCGGGTGGTGATGATATACCCCGAGATCCTAACGGAATTCCACTAGCCGACAGTGAAATCTGCGGTATGATTATTGAAGGGATGGCTACCTCTCGTGCTTCGTCGTTGCCAATCTCGCAGATATGTAGGATTGTGTTGCAGAGTCAGCCTGCGATGAGGGAGAAAAGTGAAAAGGAATGGGGGTCTGTATTTGAGAGGGTGCTGGGAAGCGGGAGTCGTGTGTTGAACGGTGACTTTACTTGTGGAGGAGGAAAGGCGGGGAAGAGAGTAGGGAAAGGAGGGTTTGGGAAGGGGAGTGGTGTGTTCGAGAAGGTGGATAGCAGTTACAAGGTAATGTGGAATTCTGTGTCTCCCTGATGTCTTGTATGTTCATTTTCTCTACCCTTTTTCGGCGCGCAGGACGACAACAGGTCTTCAATGGAAGCGCGATGGTTCTACGTACCAGAAAACGACTGCGATCAAGAGCGAGCTACTCTGATAAAGAGCATGATGCTCCGTCCTGGTAAACGGAATGTGACAAAGAAATATAAGCAATATTATTTTCAGCCTCTGGATAAAATCTCGAGGTGGGATCCAGAAGATGACTTGTGATGGTTTTATGTCGCGTTTTATGATGCAAAAAATTCTCATCGGAAGTTGGATTAATTTATGTGCTTTTTTTTTTCGAACTGGACTGTTTACATTTACATTAGTCTGGTTTGTTACCCAAGTTTCTATGTTACATGACATTCATAACATTTTCAATGTATGGTCCCGTATGCCGTCGAATTTCCCGCTTTGCTATCGTTAATATCCTCCACTCAAATTTCAAGATAGATACACTAGTCTCAATGTGGAGCGTGTCTGTCTGTTAATTGCAGTAATACATTTTCCTGTTGTTAATTGCACCTCTTATGTGAATATATAACAAGGTACATCTGTCAAAGGCTCTGCTTCGCACGGAAGAGAAGAAAAAGAAAAAAGACAATGTTCACCTGGCCTCTCAGCATACCAGCCGATCTGATGTGTACCCGTGTTCTGGGCTCTGCAGTATCTTTGTTTGTGCATAAGACCAGTACACTAAGTACTTGGATATAGCAGCAGCATCTACATGCTAGAATATGGATAGAGTATACAGCCGATTGTTAGAATTTCAGGTAGCCAAAGTATCGCAGAGAAAGTTGCGGATCTTCCCTACGATCCTTGACAGTACCAATGTTGGAAAACATCTTGTTGCAGCTACCATCAGCTGACATTATAAACATTTAAAATTTTGTCTCAATAATAGATGCCCTGAATTTGCACCAAATGTGCTCGAGGAAGGAAGGATCAGATTCATGATTGGAATAGAATGTCTTTGCCGCTGCCAGGAGCACACGTCGAAAGGCATAATCTACTTAAACAGAGGACATTTTTGACATGTAAGTAACATTGGTTTTACTTACATTTCACTTAAATTTGGCTAGATGGGGGAATAGGATGGCTACCGGGAACAGCAGGTGGGTTCTCAATGGGTTTCATAGCTGGAAATAATAAGACTTCTTTAATATCTATGAAAACTGTTGAGCTGGCAATTCAACCTATAAACGACAGAAGATTCACTTGCTGAGTCCGTCAAGAACATGACCAGACGGTCGATGCCGATACCCCAGCCACCCGTGGGTGGTAGGGCATGTTCGAGAGCATTGATGTAAGTTTCGTCAATTCCTTGGGCTTCTTCGTCACCTTGTTCCTTTTGCCTCAACTATCAAAATTAAATTTGAGAAAACTGTAAAGTATGTACTCCATTTTTACCTGTTCTTCAAACCGCAGCCTCTGTTCAAACGGATCGTTCAATTCAGTATAGGCATTACAGAACTCTTTGCCACACATAAAACCTTCAAAACGTTCACAGAGGCCTGGACGAGAGCGGTGCCACTTGGCAAGTGGGGACATTACTTGTGGATGACCAGCTATCAAATGACAGAGTAAGTGCGATGCTGTTAATGGGTGATAGTACATACTAATGAATGCTGGTGAAATGCAAAGCGGTTCAATGTATTCACCAACGAGCTTATCAAGCATACGCGCATTGGTTCTGGGCTCGCTACACTCTACGCTGTGCTATAAAACCATATAAACAGTCCAAATAATCCGGGATGATGTAATTGACATACCTTCTCTAGGAGGTTCTTCAAAAATTCATTAACTCCATCCGTGTGCAATTGGTCACCAGGAGGGAATTTAGTTTCAAGTTTTTCTTCTAATGTTGCAATCATATCATAGCGCTTCCAAGGCCGCGCAAAATCTAGTTCAAATTGCCTGGCACTGGGCTGACCCTTGTTCCCGTCAGGGTGGTATACCAACTTGGTCGAACCGCCTGTTATATACTTGACAAGACCCTCAATTAACGTTTCGGTAATGTCCATGAGGTCTTCAGCATCCGCATAGGCCATATAAAACTCGCAAATAGTAAATTCTGGATTGTGCGTGAGATCGATACCTTCGTTTCGGAACACACGTCCAATTTCATATACACGGTCGAGGCCACCAACCACCAGCTCCTTGAGGTAGAGCTCAGGAGCAATTCGAAGGTAGAGGTCAAGATCAAGGTCATTATGGTGAGTAATGAATGGCTTAGCGGTGGCACCGCCGGCGAGAAGAGAAGTAATAGGCGTTTCAACTTCCATGAAACCAGAGTCATCGAGGAAACGGCGGATGTAATTAATGACCTTCGAGCGCTTAATGAAGATATTGCGAGAGTTCTCATTGAGGATGAGGTCGAGATAGCGCTTGCGGTAACGTGTTTCTTGATCCTTTAGGCCGAAATGACTCGATGGAAGTTGGTGCAAGTTGGGAGCGAGAAGGACCATGGAGCTAGGTGATATACTGAGTTCTCCCTTCTTGGTTCTTGAAGGAATGCCGACGACGCCTACGATATCACCGCGACGGAAAAGATCATGAATCTCAACAAATTTTTGGGGCTCGTCAGCATCCCTGCATATTTTGAGGACTGATCGAGAAGACGTTGATACTGGACATACTGTTGAGTTGCCATGATTTGAACCTTCTTTCCTTCTCCGTGCAAGTCATAGAATTTGAGCTTGGCTCCACTGGCGCGAATATTATGAATTCGTCCAGCCAGGCTGACCTTTGTGCCTTCTAGCTTAGTACCAGGAGCAACGACGCCCTCGGGACCAAAATTGTCAATGTAGTCTGAAACCGACAAGGTGACATGAAATTTGTGAGGGTACGGATTTGGACTTTGTGTCTGCTTGAGCTGAAGAATCTGTCTCGAACGAAGTTCGTAGTATTGCTAGAAAAACCTCAGGTTTCAGGTTGCAATCAACAAGGCAATTAACTAGTGCGTACGCACATTGGGATTAAGGTCATCCTCGCTAGGCTTGACCTCATCCTTCGGCTTAGCATCGTTTTGAAGTGCAGTTGCTGCTTTCTCTGCCTTGCGGGCTTCCTTAGCACGCCTGGCTTCACGACGTTTTAATTCCCTGTAGATCGTCCTCGATCAATTGAGCAGAAACTCATGCAGTTACTTACTGCTTAGAAATTATTTCCCCAGTGAGAGGATCTTTGTGTGTACCAGCTGGATGATCTGAAGACATGGTTTTAAGTTGTTGTAAAGGCCGAAATAGATGTGACTGAAAACGCAAGAGATGGCGGGGAGATGAAAAGATAAGCCTCTGCATCCAACTTTTTCCAGTCGGTAATTTAGGAAGTCGGGTCACATCTTTGTCACGTCTATTTGATGTTTAAAATAGAAATTAGTTCCCACTCATACGGTAGCCCCTTTCTGAAGTTACTCTGGACTTCGAAGCCGTCGGTATGAAAGATCAACCAGTGCTCTTCAACGACACCATGGCGAGACGACAGCAAAGCAGCTTCCATATGATTTACCATCCCAGGGATTCAGCTTCTAGGAATGTCTTACATGGCTCCGCCTCAAGAGAAATCTCCACGGAAAACTCCTTTATTAATGATGCCACTCCTACCCTACGAATTGCAGCAAGAGATTTTTGAACTCGCTGCGCAAGCCTATCCTGAATGTGCTCCAAGGCTTGCCTTAGTTTCCAGTCATATCCAGTCCTGGTACACACCTCGTCACCCAATGTCCCCACTCCAGACTGCATTAATATTCAATCTATAGGATTGAACCCATCATATACAAAACTGTCATCCTCAGCTTTCCCCTTACTTTAATCCAATCATTCATCCGCACATTTCGAACTCGACCACGTTCCTTCTTCGGCAAATACGTCAAGTACCTACATATTGCGAGCATCGTCGCAACAGACGACGCTTGCGATATATTGTCCGCGTGCACAGGCGCATTGACCGTCGAATGTTGGGTTAATCCCCACCCTGGTATACCAGGGATGCACTTCATCCTACCGACTCATACTTTGCGATGTCTTTCGATTAAGATTGAGACGCTTTGGGGGTATCCTGATAATCCGGGGGCATCTGAATTTCACCCGCAAGATTACCCACAACTCACTCACCTAGAAATTGTTAATCCACCTCAGCACAGTAGTAGCATTGATCTGGACTGGGAAGGGATCTCCAAACTACCTTCGCTGGCGTATCTCGCCCTCGGATATCTGTGGGGATACGACCACTGTTATCTCTTTAATGTGATGGAAGAGATCCTTCGACGTTGCCCAAAATTGCGAGCTTTGATTATCATGAGCCGAGATTGTGACTTCAGCTCTGCTCTCGAGTTTGAACCAGTCCTTGGTAATCCACGACTGGTTTTTTTTCCAAGCATGGATTGGTCAGATTCACATACTGGGCACCGGAAAAACATCACAAGAGAGGGTACGAATTTGTGGGATCGCGCAGAAAGATTTCGTTCCGAACAGGAGAAAGGTGGATCGGTAAGTCAAAATCTGCTCTGTTATATCTCTCCCTCGTTTTACTCATTGAAGTAGCTTTCTCTTGTAAAGCGAGTCGCTCGTTTCAGCAACAAGTTCTAATGCCATTCTAGAATATAGAAGGCTCTAGATTACCCACCCAAATTATTAGCTGTCGTAGCTCAGGACTGGCGTGACACCCACAAAATCAGAATTCCTCAGCACATCTACAGTCACAGTCTGCCACCGGACAAATACCTCTTGATTTACTATTTTCACCAAAAAACCAATCCATCAGATGTGAGGCATGCCCACCATGCCTGCACATCTGGCAAATCACCATCGCATCATCAATTGCATCTAATGGCGAAAGTTAATATTATGTTGAAGCTGATAATGATGGAAGAATGACCTTTTTGCTGTGCTAACGAGACATCAACATCTCGTGTGGTGTCTGGGATGATGCTCAATGTGAGCAAACATACCGAGCACCTTGGCAAAGCTCTATGACAATTTGAACACGTAGTCGGCTGGATACCGATTTACAACCAGACTAATGCCAGAAATAGTGAAAATTTGCGCACCCTCCACTTAGCCTGTCCAACTAATCCCAGCTCCTCTTCTGGTACAACCGGTTCACCGCAATAATTGCACCTGATCATCACCTGCTTAGGAACAAGCTCCATGGGTGGTATGTCACCATTTTGCATCGCCCCCGTCAGAATCTGGCCCCTCTCAATATCAAACAACACTCTAGGAGTATGCAACTTGAACCTGTCCAACATATCGCGATAAGTTTCCAGCCATCTAATGACCCTCGAATCTCGAATTTTGTGAGGACTGACATACGATCCCAAGATCGCAGCAGTTTGTACATCGCCTGTGTTGTTTATATAGCTTTGCAAAATATTCATACCTCGATTTGTGAGGCCTGTAACGATGAGGCTGTCGATGCTGCCTTTAACTACGGCAAGCTCAGTGATACGGCGTAAGTAGATGGTGAGAGCCTTGTCATCGAGAAATTGCAGGGCAATTGCGAGACGTTCACGAAGAGGGATATTCTCTTCTTCAAGAACATCAGCCCAATCACCTACAGTGAGGTAAGTTATGATAGCACAGAAGTAAGGGTCTTTCATATCCTTGACAAGACGTTCGCAGTGTTCCCGTAGCTCGTGATTCCTATGCGAACCGCCCCCAGTTGCGTGGGGTATCAGTGCCGCGATCGTACCAGACATCATCTTGTGCGACATGTCTAGTTAACATGGATAAGGCATATGAATAATTGATGTGGACTCATCATACCATTACTCTTGAGGAGCGTTTCTAAGGCTTTTGAGAATTGCCTTGTGAACACTAGCCACGCTGCAGCCCTTGTATTTTGGCCCTCCTGCTCCCATCTTCGAGGAATATCGATCAGTAAATTGGTTTAATCCATTAACCAGGTTCAACCAACCTCACAATCGCCGCACCTAATTCATCCTCCTTCAAGCTCCACCCACAAAGTTTCATCGCAACCCGTCTCTGCACAAGCTTTGCGGTGTTTACAGCAGGTTTCCACGTTGATCGCCCTCCAGAATTTCTGCTTTCTATATCAAACAATGCAGCTCGGAGAGCTGTCTGGCCATCTTCCATCTGTGCCTGAGAATAACTCCTTCGCGACCGTCTTGATTGTCCCGAAAAGCTTTGATTTTCCAACTCATTTAGCGGCCGCGCAGCGACAGTTGGTGTTGTGTCTACTCGAGACTGCATCGGAGATATACCCTCCCAGACTCCCAAAATGCCTTGGTGGGCAAAATCGTAACCATTGACACGGGCCGTGGGCACACATAGAAGCTGTTGAGAATCTATCATCCGGTAAAAATAGAAACAAGTCATCGATAGAACCGACATACGAGATATCCACGCCCATAAATCTGAGAGAGCCTGAAAGTTGATATTGCAAGGATCGTATTCCCCACGGGTGATCAGCATATTGTGCTGGGACTAGGTAGTCGTCATTAAGGTGTCGTACGCATCACACTGGGTACTACTCACTCGACCTAACCCATATCCAAGGATTGCCCTCCTCCGCATAAGGATAGAAATATCACCTTCAACCGTCTTGACAAATTCCCTACTCTTCGCATCCCTCGACTTCAACCTCTTTCTCACCTTTTCTAATTCTACCTTTTCTCCGATCGACCCATGCTCTCCACTCGATGGTAATAGCTTTCCGAGCAACGGGGCTTGCCGCACCAAGCTCTGCGATGTTTGATGCTGGTCTAATGATTCCTGACCACGATGATACTTTCTCAGAGCCGAGGGAGTGTAAGTCCTCCCTCGCTGAGGTCGAGTAACTGCAAGCCCTGTTGATGCAACAGACACTATATTGGGAAGCACAGAGAAACCTGTTTCATCCCTACGTCCGAAAGGGACTGATTGTAGCATTGAAGAGGCAACAGGTGGAAGGGATTCTGATTTAAGAGGGCGACCCCGAATCGATGAGTCATCGTGAGGTTGTACAGAACGTGAATGAGGACCTCGGTCATGATCACCTACGGAATCAAGTAGACCAGGTATTGTTCTGAGATTAACACCCGACCCAAAAGTTAGATCTCCACGAGGACTCCAGGTAGACTGTTTGGGTGCATCATGAAGGGCATACATCTCCAGATCACCATCTTTATTGACCACCATCACGTTGCTCGCCAGAGGGTGAGACAATACAGACTCTGGCGCTAATGCAAAAGAGGTAAGAGACTTGGCAAATGTTCTGGCTGAAAAGTATATTGAGATTAAATGCAAAACCGGATGGACTGATGACTCACTTCTTCGAGTATTGGTAAGGACCAGAGATGACGTGACGGATTCAGTTGAAGGAATTCCGTGTTGTGAACTTCCGGTTTGCCATGGAAGCGTAGCTGACCATAATCGTTTGACTGGACCTTTCCCTGATTCCTTGGGGAGACCACCAACAATCCTCTCGGAAGGACCAGTCATATTGACTAGATCCCAGAAGCGAACATAGACGGAATCTTTCTCTAATGTCGCTAGGCATCCCCGTCTTGTGCTTGAAAACTCCATCGTATTGAACACCGAACCTAGTCGCAAGCTTGCGTTGTCCGCAGCTGCATCTCTTTCAGAGAACATCAGGGACGGTGTCAACTTACGAGTATCCCAGATTGATACGCTATTGTCACCGATAGACGCGATACGGTACTGATCGAATGGATCAGTTGCAATAGCCTGAATCTTCCCGGGAACGCTCAGGACATGTGAGGTTGGACTTCTAAGATCGAATAATCGGAGCCAACGATATGAAATCCCCGCAAGAACAAGATGGGCTGTGTTGGGAAGAAAGGTAAGGCATGACACAATCTCCTGGGGGGCGTAATGTTGAACAATGGGAGGATCATTGAGAGGGTTATGTTCGATCATCTGATGCGTGGACACCTGTATTCGAGGTGAATTTGTAGATAACACAACATCCTGTGATGGCGGAGGGTCCAAAGCAAGGAAGGGAATGGCAGTCGTGATATCCCATATTAAGAGACTACTGTCACCCCGTACTTTGTCCAGACCAGCAATCAATTTGGTGGTGTCTTGACCACAAAATGCTACTGAATTGCAACTACGCGAGTTACGAACCCCCAGCGATACACAGGGCCCACTTGTCAGTCTTTCGCCTCGCGTCTGCCTGGCCGCCTCGAGCCTAATGAGATCCACTCTTCCGGAATTGAATCCAACAGCTAAGAGGTCATCAAGAGTCGGATCTGGGGACCACGTAAAACACTAGTAAAAGGCAATGTCAATATTCCATATCTTAGAAGAGTGAAAGAGATTTCAGCGAATGCATCGTTCAAGTACCTTCATCTGATATAAATCCTGCTGTGAAGTGGTGTGTCTGATCCTCGGATACTCCGCTGCCCATTCATAGAGTACAATCTGTGAGCCTCCTCCAACGATGAACTTACTGTCATGCCGTGGGTGCCACAACAAACGTTTCTCAAGTAAAACCATGATCGAAAATGTGCAATACCCTGTGTTCGCAGTAGGGTCGGAGTGGACTGTTATGCAAGGTAGACCATAAGTAATATGATGCGTAACCTTTGGATATTGCTTTCCAGCTTATCGTGATGAAGGACTTGTGCCCGCTGCTGGATGTCACGAGTTTTGTTGTCACTTGTGTATTCTATAACAGGATTGAATATTAAGTGCTCTTAACACCGAGAGAGTGATCAGAGGCCATGTACTGGATTCCATAGTTGATCTCCTAACTAGGTTCAGCTATTCCTCTTTGTCCCAATTCTTCATAAAATCAAACAGCTTGTTCTCAGAGTATAGCCAATTCAGCCTCCCAAACATTGACTACTGCTATCTCTGTGAAACTGTTCAGCAAATCTATACTCATGACCATCTAGTCTTAGAGGGACTTTTGAGTGAAGCTTCTGCCACATGACTGCCACAACAGCCACTTCCAATAATTGGGACGTCAAAACAGAGAAGCCACTTACAATACCCATGACTTGCAGGGTACAGAAGTCAGTGGCAAGGCTTATTTAGCAGGTTCACAATTGTACGGTTGCCGACTGGAATTGTCAGATGCTGTGTTATCACATTCCACATCCAGTAGACCGTGTTCGTACTGTGTTCGTACACTGCATAATAAATTGTTGATTAAAAAAATCCTGTAGACCATGTTGATATTGAAGAACACACAATCAGATGACGTCCTAGGTATTTTAAACTGATATGAGAACCCTCAAGAATAGTCAGAGGCAAGAGCCACTCTTGTTAAAATTCCGAGAGTGCAACTTGCCAAGATATCTGGAAAGTCATCAGAGTTACAAAGTGATGAAATTCAATTCAAACAGATACTAGTTGTTTGCACAGGCACAAATAACAAGACCGAGGTACTCTAACAGCTCAGCCATCTTGCCTCCTACTATGAGGGTCTTGCTATTACAGTACCTTTTCAACTTGAAATTATATAGCTACAGGATGCCATTCAGAACATCCCGTTGATGGAATATTTCCATACAAACTGAATGTGGAGTATGACTTGACAGCACCCCGTTGTCTCAGCAAGTATTGGCTGCACTTCTGACGACAATTGTCGACCGTCATCAACCGTTGCTAGTCGCCTGACGACTCACATTGACAACTATCACATCTCGGTAATAGAAGTGCCCATGGTGTCAGGCGACTAATGATGTAAAGTTCAAGTATTTTGTCACTTCATCTGATGATTCCTTCACTAATCCTGCTCCTTACTCATTCTCAAGTCACCGACTACTTCTGCATGATGACGGGCCTATCATTAGTAAGAGAAAAAAACTCAATCCGCATCGTTATGTGATAACAGCTCTATATCACAAGTACAGACCATGGGACCCACAATTATCAATGGAACAAGGACTGCGGACCACTAAATATAAACCGTTTGAGCCAGATCGCCCAGTCAACTACCCACGAGCGCTGCCCGCTTTATTTTTATCCCAAAACTGCGGCATGCTCCGCCACAATTCACTTTCATAATCAACTGTGTTTGGGTACCTCTAAAATAGAGTTTTCCATTGAATCACGAGCTCGAACAAGATTGTCATCATTAACACTTACTCATCTTGGATCTGGCAAGTGCTTAAATCAATGTCAGTTACCATAGATCAAGCCACTTTATTGAACAAATGACCAGTATGAATATCATGCTCCAACAATGACCATACTTCAGAATTTCTATTAGTACTTATCTAGCATACTTTACTTTTTGTTCAGTTTCTTCATTGGCGTGCATTCATGGTCAAACACAGAGCCCTGGAAGCACATCTATGAATACCGTAGCTTCTAGACATAGAAACAGCTGTGATCCCGAAGCCAACAGAATGATCCCTACTGCTACTGTGCTAGAAATGATAGCCGAGGCGACACCTAGGAGAAGTGAATCTGCTCTAGTTCATATTCTCGAAAACATCCAGTATACCTGAGAAAAGGAGATGCGAATCCCTACCAGTAATGACCAACGTTGGGAGATAATGCTGGAGTACGAGGACCGAGATAGGGTGAGTGCAGATAGTAAAGATGATTTGGTGTACGTATAAGATAATCCATGAGTCTACATGATTGTGTGATAAAAAAGTCAGGCTAACGGCTAAGTGAATTGAGGCACAAAAGATAATAGTGGGGAAGATGGTTCTTGAGAGGCGGGAAGATAGGCCTTGAACAGATGGGTATATGCAGAGACAGAGAAATGAAAGAGATAGTCATCATGCACGGAAGGCTTCGATAAAAATTAAAAGAACTTTAAGATTCTGAGAAGAAAAGAGGGTCATAACACCAGAGTTCAAAAAGCGCAAGACACTTGACCACGAAGGATGAAGTCAGGCAAGACACGACATCACATGCAGTCCACTCGATAAGAAGATGTTAAAGGAACAGAAAATTATGACCCACTGATATCCTCCCCTTCCATGATTCTATTACTTTCATCTAAATCATCCACACCAGTCAAATCATTTCCAATGCCATTAACAGTCCTCTGGCTCTCCGGAGCACACGCCCCTCCTTACTGGGCAAAACCAACCTGCATTTCCGCCCCTTCCTCACCTCTCCGAATTCCACCGATTCGCGCCATATAGACTGGTGCTTGTGACGGATCATCCTGGTATGGAGATGGTGTCGCCTGATCTCGGAAGGGTGAGAGAGGGATTTGCGGGTTACCAAAAGGTTCAGAGCGTTGCTGATAGAAAGCACCACTGCCAGCAGCCTTTTCATTGTTGTCAATGGCTGCAGTCGCAACAGAAACATCACCAATGCCGGCACGAGTTCCCCAACCAGTCTTATAACATGAGTAAATTTGGAAGGGATGATACTGCGATAGCATACCTCATGTAGTGTGCAGAGCGCGTAAAGTTTCATGATTGCGAAATAATAGCCGAATAGAATAAATGCAGGGACGTAAATGATGTCTTGTGGTCGTTTCCAAAGGTGCGGTAGGAGCTTGGCTGAGCGAGTCGCAGTGAGCCAAACCATATATGACAAAATGATATTCCTTAGGAAACAAGAGTCACTCGTGGTATCAGAGAGCGCAAGCATACTTGCTTACCACCAGGGCAAATGGTAACCGCCTTGTTCGATGGGAATCGTGCTCTTGTAAATCAAGTACAAGACAAGACAAGGACCAACCAGAAGCGTGAATGGGTTGAAAAGTTTGTCAACCTAAAGAAGTTTGAGTACAGTAATGGAGACTTGCAGAAAACCCCAACCATAGTGTAAGCGACATATGGATGTGAAGTCCAAACATATCTCTCCGTAAACAAACTCCTCATATCTGACCGCCAGGTATTGCGGGTCCATCGAAGTACTTGCTTTAAAAAGCGCCAGTTTGGTTTCATGGTACTCAAGAGTTCCGCTTCCTTGCAACACTGTACGTAAGTGCTCCAACCATGGCTGACCATCCAACGTGTCAAAAATTTGTCATCGCCCGAATTGAGTTGATATTTTCCAAGCCAGTAATCATGAGTAAATCCATATAAAAACTCAGGGTCCTTGAGGATGACAGTACGGTAGGCAGCCGTCCGTCCAGAAAGACAGGGGATGCCACCATCAATGTGTGTTGAACAAGCTATTTCAATATTTCGAATAGTGAGTCTGAAGGCCGCCAAAACCTCCCAAACAGTCATTCTATCCCCGACGGGCTGGACGCGTTGACTTGTTCCGACACCACCAACCTTCTGGTCCTCAAAACAGGCAAGTACATATGGAAGGAGAGTAGGTGGCCAGATGGCATCGTCGTCGGCAAAAACAATGATATCAGTTGTGCAATTCTTGATACCATGGCTCATCTGAAGACGCTTGTTGGCAAAAGGAACGGTGAGAACACGAATGCGCTCTGGATCAACTTGATTGGCGAGGTCTTGAAGAGGTCCTAACATTTTTTCCTCAGTGATGATGAGGATTTCTTTTGGCTTGCCGACAAGCCAACTGTTGGCGGCCTCCTTGAACTCCTCACCAGCATCAATAGTGGGAACAATAATCGTTACATCTTCAGAGGCAATGTAGGTTGGATTTTCTGGAAGAGGAATTGGACGGTAAGTCCAAGCCGCCGCCATGCGTATAAGGAACCATAGGTAGCGGTAGAAGCTGAGTGGCTGTCAGCAAAATATCTGTGCTACAGTAACCAGTAGGAGCACACCCAATGACACCAAAGGGCACAACTAGAAGACGTCCGTCAGGGAAGTGAGGGTAGAAAAGAGAAAACTCACATATCGGAAAATCATCTGAGGTGAGGTAGAGCATCTGGGTTGGATAGAGGGTTGTAAATGAGTGGATTATTCGCCAGAAGGGGTGGAGGCCTATAAGACAGCCTGAGCGTCTCAGGAGAACGGGGAGCGGGCGAAAGGATAGCTGTGGTTGGAAGAGAATATTAATTCCAGTCTGGTTTGCAAACCAGTTGGCCCGGCCCAGCGGAGCTCGAAAATGGCTGAGTCAGCCGCCAGACTAGAGCTTCTAGACCCCTGACGCCGGCAACGTGCATAAAGGCCCTTGTAGGCACGCCGTCTACCAACGGAAAACAAGTTTTCGCCAACTAATCTCTCATCTTGTCGTCTTGGTAATTCTGACCGTTGAGTGCAATGTGCTTGGGATGTCCGTTCCGAATCATCATCCATCAATCTCTATTGATAGTCTCGATAGGCTACTGCCAAACACCTAAAACAGTCCACCTTTTCATCATCGCCCAAGTCCAGGAGAGTCGTATGAAACATGATGTCTCAGTCATATACAATGCCTGATAGAAGTCTCCGTAGTAGAATCGTTTTTTTAGAAATCAGCAATTTATTACACGGGGCTCGATGGTAGACCGTGGTAGTAGAATCGTTCTAATTGTAGGTATAGTTTAAAAAAGATTCTGTCGTGCGAAAACTGCGGAAGAGAAGTTCGTAATAAGAGACATCAACAAGACAGGAGGGATCAATGGAATCAAAGGCAACTAGGTCCCTTTCTTTAAGGAAGGAGGAGGATTTGCCTTTGAAGGCCTCAATATTGAAGAGGCTGTAATATCTATCAGTCTTGTACATTCGAGCCCAAGTCCTTGACTTCAGAATTTGGCTAGAAACATTCTGTAGACTGAGAGATATTATGAGACGGTGATATCTGCGAAACGATGGACATGCATAAGTTAGAGGATTGTCATCCAGTATCCAATAATGATGGGATCGTCCAGTCAAAAATGTATAAATTTGAGCTTTCTGGGTCCGTACATTTGAACAAAAGACCATAGCTAAGAAAGTGTAGCTATGTTCTTACTTGCATTAGAAAATTCCTGCCAAGTGACTCATACCAGGACAACTAATTCGACGCATCCTTGACCATGTTCTGGTCCTTCTCATTACTGACGGTATAAGTAGGGGGAGGGACGACAATATTTTCGGCGTCAACGTATTCCTCCACTACGGCCACTCGAGTGTACTCTTCTTCACGATCCTCGTTAATGGCCCTGAAGGTAACAACAGTCAAGACCCAGATCATCCTAAGAAGAACCCCGATGCCGCATCCTGCATTACACCAAATAAGCCATGATCAAAACGGACAACAGCAGTGCTCACCGAGAACGAATGCAACAGCGCGACCCTCCCAAGGACCCAAGGACATGAGTGCATTGTGTATGCGCATTGCGAAAGTGTTACTCTTCCAGTGATGGAAGTGGTAACCGTGGTAGTGATGGTGAGGCTTGATCCTGATGTGGGAACTCTTGACAGGGTCAAGAGATTCTTCTGCCTCGATAAAGTTGAAAGGAGTTCCGACAAAGGGAAGGATGTGAACCATTCCGCCATGAACATTGTCACCAGAACGGACTTTGGTCTCGATAGGAGGAAGACCAAATGCATGGCGCACTGCATTGGAAAATTGGATCATCTTGTCCTTGATGTGCTTGCCGCAAGGACGATGGCTGGATTGCTGTAAACCTATCAAAGGTGGTTGGCTATGGGTAGAAATCTTTGCTACATGACTATCGGAGAGGGCGTGACCGAAACGAAGGTTCTGTACAGCAGGTAACTCTTGGTGATTGTTAGTTAGGACAACCACCCGGAGTGGACTGGCGACGACCAGAGCTGGAAGTAATCGTCAGACATTCCAGAATACATATCCCGAGTACTCACAGAAAGTAACGCTCGCAACGATGGCCGTGAGCAAAGACAATCGCATTAATGAAATAAAGTGGTTGTTGTAGGACTGATGGGGGACTGATGGCGACTGCGTTCGCTTTACTCCTCTAAATTCAAACTCCGCTAAACAGTAAACCTGACTCAACTGCCAGCTTATCCAGTCCGATGCCCTGTAACGCGTCATCATCTCGAGTCGGCTCCTCCTAGCTGATTCATTCACTTAAAATACTACTAGATGTCTTATCCCGACCACCGCAATAACTCTCACAAACAAAGAATGGTTGCTTCAGTCAAAGCCTTAGATACAGGAAGGAAGCACTGCACTGATTGTTTATCGTGACTCTGGTAGCCTAAATTCGGTCTAAATCGCTGGAGATACCCATCCAGACATTTTCATGTTGTTTGGGTGCCAAAATAAAATTTCTACTTGGTAGTATCTTTCTACAATTACTGTCTCTGGAGAAACATTGCCCATGAACACCACTACAGGACTCTCGCTCTGTTGTTGGGCTCTATTGTTGGTGCTCTGATATGTAGTATCTTTCCTCATCTTTCCTCGTCAAATGACTAATTTGAATGGACCGGAAATACCGATGATCAAAGAGGTTTCTTTTGGCTCTCCGATTGATGTCAGAGATCAACTCAGTGCTACTGAAACTGAAAGATACATATGATTGAGAACTGGTTACAAGCAATCAAGGGATATTCTTCCAACTTGCGAATGGTTGATGATTGTTTCCTTAACATTCTTCTACTCCCGATCTTGAATATACAGATGGATAAATTATAGCATTTGGACCTGACAAACTCGAACTTACGATGAGGTGCACTGTTGACTTAACTGTCAATGTATTTCTTTGATGCTCCGACGAAGGCACTGGAATGGAGAACGGAGGGATCGTCCCACCAGTAACCATGGTGAATATCTCGGGTAATTTCTACCTCCAAATTGCCATTACAACAGTTGACTCCGAGAAAGAATGAAAGAGGAATGACCACACCAGATAACATCTCCTGTATTGTGAGGGCGTGGTAACCTCGTGGTAACCTCGCCCTTCACAGTAGGTGCATTAGTAACGCAGGAACATGTAATCCGATAGGAGCTTATTAAATGGCCTCACACTGCATAGGAATGGTATTTGATGTTTGAAGATACGGAGAGGAAGAAATAGATGAATCACTTTAAGATCTACCCAGAGTGGATCATTTTGCTCAAGTTTTTCTGCAAGGTCGATATTGTCGTTTTCTGGATCGATTGCTACGATTGAGGACGATCATTTTCAGCAATCGAGGTGGATGTGTGCTCCATCGACAGCCTAGAAATCCAGGCACTTGCCACAACAGCATTTTGTCAGCATCACATGGGTGATAGCTTCATAGGACAATTTCTCAGGAAAAGAACTGAGCTTAGCATTCAATCTCTCATCCCAACCAGAACTATGATGAGGCAGTAACCCCCTAATACATACTTGAATACATTTATTCATGGTTGAGGAATTCTCCAACGAGTTTCATGTACCTGCCAGGCTCTTCGTAAAATGGAGTGTGGCTCGAAGCTTCGAGAGTGACCCATTTCACCTTCGGAATGTTGTCAAAGAAAGGCTTCACGACGAAATCTTGAGCGATGTCCATGCGTCCGTTAATGACGAAAGTTGGTACACGGACAAGATGAAGACGATCGATGATCGTCCAATTCTGAAGGATCCTGTATGAATATCGGTTACCGTTGAGCCATCCATGCACTGGGAAAAACAACCTACGGAGCACTTGCTACTGTAGGATCACCATCAGGACCAAAGACCTGCTCCAAAGAATATTTATAGCCCTCAGGGACTGGCTTAACGGTGCACCCATGCTTTGCATGGAATTTCCGTAGTGCGAGATGGAACTTCTCCGGGTCTTTCATCCCTCCCATCATACCCTCTTGTACATCCTGTGGGAAGTCCTGGAGTAGTTGCATGTTGGACTTATTCCAGAGGCTGGATGCAGCAAGAGAATCGGCGATGATGAGGCGCCTCAGGCCAGATGGCTGTTTGCGGACCTCGAACTCGCTGGCTAAGATACCTCCCCAGGAATGGCCAAGGATGCTAAATCCGTCCTGGATACCAAAATACTTAATAAGGTTCTCGAGTTCCTCGATGAACAGATCCACTGTCCAAAACTCCGGTGCTTTCTCCTTCAGGTGCGTAGACTGGCCATTACCAAGCTGATCATAAAGTATGACAGGTATGTCATATTCGGCAGTCAATGTCGAGTGAACGTCAAGGTAGTTACGAGTGAGACCTGGTCCTCCGTGCAGAACAATCAGAGGAGCTTGTTTGCTCTTGGCTACGCTTCCATAAAGCTTATAATATGTTTGGAATGTTTCTCCCTGGCGAGGAAAATCAATTTTTCCCTCCTTTAAAATAGGTTGAGTGGACATCCGGAACTTCTGTTGGGTAATGAAAGAAACTCAGTGAAAGGGGTATTAAACATTTTACAGTGGACTCACTTGGACAAATGGGCGAAAACTGAAAGATTTGAGGAAGGATCTTACGATAACCATCTTTATAATAATGCTCAGGGTCGATCAAATATTATCTTATCACGCGATGTGAGATCACTGCCTGATGCGAACTACTTGTATAACACTCAATTACAAAACCCAGGTTCTAGGACATTTTTTTGAGTCAGTAATCTTGTCATAACTGTGGCTCACTAATCAATCTTCTCTGATCAGTCATCAGAGGTGAACTTCGATTCATTAATTTGGTTCTTTATCACATGATCTGAATCTAAGAAGGAGTAGCAAATTCTTAGCTTCAACCAACGGTGATGGTGTTGTAAAAACGGAGTCCCAGGTTGGTTTGGACTTGGGATAGAAAATAATATTCTTTTGCAAACCACTGAAGTACATCTAACTAACTACCACACTTATATACTATAGAAATCATCTAGAATATTCTTGAATCTCTGGCCGGATCATGATGCCGGCTTGATATTCCAACAGATGGTTGGTTGCCTTACATTGGCAAATCAATTACATTATGTGCCAGAGCTCCAAGGAGTCATCAATTGGCTTTCTAAGTACAACAAGAGTGAGGTGACTTTATCAAAGTTAGTGCAGCGAGTTTAACTTCTAGCTTACTAAGCTATTGTGGAGGAATGATAAACAGATTGATAATGAAATCAATTTTTGAATATTTACAACAGGTGGCTTGAACATCTACAATTTTGGAGACACAACGCTACACTCTTAGACATGTCCTTTTACAGAATCGTTCTCTATCAACAGTGTTTCTTCCTCAATGAGAGATTAGATGGCCACTATCAAGTGGAAACACGTCGACATATTTTTACAATTGTTTGAGCCCTCAACTGTTAACCTTGTGAAGACATCTCACAGTCTTTGCTTTCCTTCCTCATCTGGAACCACTATAGGTTCACATGTAGCGCTAATTTCCTCCTTTTTCTCAGGTTCTATAACATTGGTAGGATAGGTCCTATGATATTTGTAGATTGGTGTCGGGCAACCTTTATTTAGATAGCTAACTAGCTTTTCTTCTTGATTACTGATAGCATCTATTTGCTGATGAAGGGGACCAAAGATCCCTTGAAGCAACAAAGTAGACTACGATTAAGCGCCGTGTTACAAATCGATGAAAAGAAATGAAGTAGAACTCTCCCAGAAATCAATGCATGCAATTATTGACTTCCTAGCCCTCGACGATATCTTCCATCAGTACACGACTCCCGATTCTTAGAGTCAGATTTTTTACCAGACCCCGGAGGCGAAGCTTGACTCCGACTTCCGATGTTCCGTGATGCAAAGATGGCAGAAGCACCAGTTAAGCTCTTCATGTTCAGAATAAGATCATTGACAACCCTCGATCCTGTGCAATCTGGTCCGGTCCTATGAAACTTGCATGCCAAACAGCCAGAAATATACCAACCGCAAATATTTCAACGACAATCACCATTGAAAAGTATATAATATACCGCAAATCAGCTCATCTATATCCTACTTGAGTATATGAGAATTAAGCCCATTTTGTGATAGTGCCGGAGATTTGTAGCTGTTGTGATCCATTTGCAACATTGTATTACCATCACAACCCTCCAAATCAAATTCCTCCCCTGATTCTTACTAGACGCCGATTGTTCGGGATTCGTGGCAGTCGCCTCCCGGAGCATTGTCTGACTTACTCCACCATGACCGTTCTCAACATTGTGGGCCTGAATCCACGGTCCCTCACAGGAAGACTTATGGCTTTAGGTGCAGCTTTAACGTTTCTCATCCTCGTCTATATATATACTGCGCCCTCTGCCTATCACCTCGATCTATCCAAGTTCACGTCTTCACGCCGTACGTGCTCACCTGAGTCATACTCAAGTGGCTCTTGGGCTTTCTTGCCTCGGATAAATACATCTACCATGACGGCAAAAGAACAGGCTTTAGACTTTGCCGGTTTCAGCGGATGCGCAAGTTCGAGAGAATATGACTGGCATTTGGCCACTGACACGCCAGAACAGTGGAGCAGGTTTCCCAATGTCAGTTCTTGGCAATGGATTCCGGGGGAATCTTGTCAGGGACTTCGGCCGCTTGATCCTTCGGCGTTGGTGAAGGAATTGGTTGAGGAAGGTGGGTGGTTGTTGGTCGGTGGTATGTTACTGCTTTAATTTTATTGACTCTTCCATCATAAGAATGATGATACTGTGCAGACTCCGTTACTGAAAATCACTTCTTTTCCCTCTCCTGCCTTTTATATCCACACGTAATTGCAACACCGTATTACGCCCCTGGACAAAACTGGGATCGTGGCTGGCCACAAAATCTGTATTTGAATCCGAACTCCACCCTCGTGAAAGATATTGCTTTTCCACCCAAATTTGACATCGAATCTACTCCTCTTGTGACCTTTCGACGCATCGACCTCTTATTCTCAAAGGCGGAGTTGAACGCATTATATCACATCCAACATCCTTATTTCTCTCTCAATGACACTCTATTCAGCCAGGAAGCAGTTTGGACCATGTCCGTGCACGAGTACCTCGATATCTTCTTGTCTCCATTACCAAAGGCCAATTATGGTACAATGATTGTTAGTACCGCTGGTCACTGGACAACGACGATGTTTTCATACTTTCTAGACGATGAAAAGAAGGACTCGGGAACCGGTATAGATGATGTGCTGGACTTTTTCGAGTACGCTATGGAGGGCTGGGCGGCAGAGGTCCAGATGGCTCTCTGGAAGGACCAAAAAAGGTTTGGTACAAAGATGATTCGTAATAGAAAGAAGGTGGTGGTAAGAGCATATTTACCGGGGCACGAAGATTGTCATAATCATCGTGAAGCATGGACTGAGGTGCAACCGTTCGTATGGAATTGGTATAATTGGGGGAACATCTGGGATTTTAATGCCCGATTCCAAGTGAGTCATGGAGGTCACCCGGGATATTTGTGCTCTTACCTTGCTGCACAGCGAATTCTCTCTTCGAGGAAGAAGTTCCCGAATATCTACTTCTTGCCAATCGACCATCCTGCACGACTGCGTCCGGATGCTGTAAGCTCTTACTTCTTATGATCCGATTCTCTACTACAATATTTACAGCATGCAACTGGAGACTGTCTACATATAATGACAGGTGCAGGCGTGCTCGAGGGATGGACTCATTACATCTGGCAGTTTATCAGTCGAGAATTCCCAAGAAATTGAACACCACTATCTCGTTCGACTCCATATATTATATCATCGTTTTATACCCACATTCCCTTGAACACTGACATTTGAGTCCGAATTTCTGTGTATATAAGCATTTTTTTCAATCCGTTCGTTTCATTTCACTGCGTAGTTAGTTCATTTGCATTTAGAAAGTAGACATCTGGTAGTCATTCACGTGCTAGCCCTTTGATAAGCACTCAACTTTGTACAGTCATGTCTACCTCACTCGGTGGTTGGCACTCCCGTGCAGAACCTTATTTGCAGCCATTTGTCCCAGACCAATCTGCTCTTCGCCTAGCAGTTCTGAGAAATGCACCTGCAGAACCCGAGGGCTTTACCCTTGCTCTGTTTGATTCCCCGGCAGAAATTGCGGTTGATGCAGCTGGAAAGGTCCTTCTTATGGAGGATGCTGATTTCCAGGGTCTCTTGAACTTGGCGGATCAGACAAAGGATTTACCATCCACGGGAAAATTCAGGAATACATGGGTCATTAATCAACCCAGGACCAGCCAGCCCATAGAACGAGTTTTGCTCCCGATTTCAGGTAAAGATGGGATGGAATTCCGAGAGACGAGTGTGCAGGGTTATGATGGTATCATAACCCGATTAAAGACGGCCGTTGAAGGAATTCAGTACCTTCCCTCAACATTACAGAGCTTGATTAGTTCAGTACTGGAAGCTAAGGAGGCTTTAGATGATGACCGAGATGAGTCGATGATCAATCGAATCAAAGCTATGCTTGGCTCTGAAGTGAGTTTATGACTGCGATCTCATTGAAATGCGGGCCCTTAATGTCTGTATATGAGGCGTGTAGTCTGTAAGTATAAGATTAAGATTTTCCTTGATCACTGACTGATGCTCTGTGATATGCATGTATTGAATTCTAGAAAGTGACACAGAAGAGTAGATAAGTCGGTGGGCGATCGATGATCGATGATCGTGCAATCCCAAAAATGGCCCTCAGCGATGTCCTTGCTAATGTAAACCCGTTCCGATGCACGTAGATCATCTTTCAATGCTGTGATAGTCCTGAGTCATAAGACTGTTCAGTGCCGCCACCATTATTGTCTCCAACCTCAGTCATTATCCTGATGTCAAATCGTGCTTGGCAACTTCCAAGAAGAGCTTGATGGTCTTGAAAGTTGCATGGTTCCTTCATAGAACCAATCAATCCAGACCTCTGGCCAATACTCACCATCTGGGTAGAGAACTACGAATTTACTCCAGCTCAATGTATGCCTAGAATGGTTATAATTAACTGACTCATTTGTTCGCGTTATCTCCAAGGATGACCAAGCTTGAAGCTTTTCTTCATATAAGCCTGCATGGATCTTCGGGGGTAACCCGCTACTCAACCCCAATCAACTACAGCTAGAATCCAAGACTCGCTTCATAACTTTGGAATGTCTAACAAGGTCCCATACGGTGAGCTGATTCCTATTATCAGGATACTGGCAGCTAACTGGAACATGTCAAGTGCGACTGGGAAACTCGGGGTTGAAAGTTTCAAAGGTCATCCTCGGGACTATGCAATATGGAGATACGCGTTGGCAAGCATGGGTAAAAGGTCAGGAGGAGGCCAACGAGCACATCAAGGCCGCGTATGTGATACTGGCTTGGTATTCGGACATATTTAATTTGATGCAAAGATACGATGCCGGTATACAGACCTTCGATACTGCCAACGTACGTCTTCCCTAGCTCCTGAGTTCTGTTGTTTCCGAAATAAGGCTGCGGGTCTATTCAGGTTTATTCGAACGGTGTCTCTGAGGTTATCCTTGGAAATGCTATCAAAGAACTTAAACTTCCTCGGGAGGAGATCGTTATTTTCACCAAAGCAAGTATACGTTCCGCCGCTCGATGTCACGAGAGGCTGTAATAATCTCACTATGGCTAGCTGTTCGAAACTGTTGCCAGAGACATGGGCAAGAATTTCATGGCAACTTGGTGGGAGAATCCTGATGACTACGGTTATGTCAATCAGCATGGGTTGAGTAGGAAGGTAAGATCGTTTTTTCCTTGAAGAAAGATGGGATGATGAATGTACTTGGTAGCACATATTTGATTCTGTCAAGGCGAGCCTGAAAAGGCTTCAGCTCGACTACATCGACGTACTCTTTTGTGAGTTGATGCTCACACACGCGGTTATTGGTTGTTGCTCATTTATATTACGAGGTCATCGCTTTGACAAAGATACACCTATCGAGGAGACAGTAAGTCCCAGATACACGCTTCCCTATTCATGGATTTTTTACCCCCATTAGATGCATGCCCTTCATGATGTTGTCAAGGATGGATATGTTCGTTACATTGGCATGAGTTCTTGCTATGCCTGGCAGTGTACGTGCTCCATTTTCTTGCCGTTGAATCCATTCCTGATGATTGTATCCTAGTTCATGCAATGCAAAGTAAGTGTCTCTACCTGGTTCTGCAATATCCGTGAATGAACGTCAAAATAGACTATGCTATTACCAACAACTTGACACCATTCATTGTCATGCAAAACCATTATAATCTTATCTATCGCGAGGAAGAACGTGAGATGATACCTACACTCAAGGTATGCAGAGCTTTCTCTGTCTTCCGTTCCTTGTCCGTTCCTCCAGTGCAAATTTACTTATCCTCCCCTCATGAACAGCATCTTGGCGTTGGAATGATTCCATGGTCTCCGATTGCTAAAGGGCTTCTCACTCGTCCTCTAAAGGAACAGACTCAAAGAGGAGAAACTGACTGGGTCATTAAGAGGTATCTTGAAGGAGGCGGTACACGAGAGATTGTGAGCCGGTAAGAGTGGGATGTTTTTCTAACGATCATGAACTGACATCTCCAAGCATCGAAGAAATTGCAAAGAAGAGGAATATTTCCATGGCCCAAGTGAGCATTGCTTGGTTGCTCACAAAGGATCGTAAGTATCAATGAATAAGAGGATCGGATTGTTACTGATGCATAGTGTCCTGTGACAGCCTCGGCAGCTCCAGTTGTTGGGACAAGTTCAGTAAAGAATCTCAACGACCTGATCGGTACGTGCATCTCTTGAGATAAATGGACCAGGATCAATGGCTTCGCAGGAGCGGTAAATGTTACTCTCACCCCGGAAGAGCTCGAGTACCTCGAAGAACCTTATCTCGCTCGGAGTATTATGGGTCATTAGATGTTTTTCTTTAAAAAACTGTGTAATTACTGAAATGAACGAATCTGATCAAATCAGGCATCATGATACGCATAAACAAAAAAATATTTATGTTATATTTATGTTGGCTAGGCTTCCGCCTGCCGTCCGCTCCCAGCTCGACCCCGCCCTCCTCCATGCTCTCCTCACCTGCCTCGTCGCGCAGGATGCTCATCTTGTCCTCCGCACTCATCAGGAAGACGTTGCCCTTGTACGCCGTATTGTCGTCTGGGTATGTTCTTTTGCTTTTCTACCAGATCTACCTCTTATTTTTCGCCAGATTCTATCATCTGTCTTTGGATATCAGACGCACAAGCTAGACATTCGCCACAAATCTCGCTCATGGTCCCAACAGGCCTATTTTCTTAGGTCGCTTTTCCTGCTGCCTGCCGTCTCGGGGGTACAGGACGAGGACTCGGAATCGAGCAGAATACACCCAGTCGGGTCCCATCGTCCTCGGACAAATTCTGTAGTCTTCGCCGACATGGACTCCCCATCCACTGTTCCCCATGTCAACTCTCATACTCCACATACGCGGAATTCTCCTTCTCTTCAGCTTCCCCGGGCTATCGTGATTTCGGGTCTTGAAAACACATCTCTCTCTTCCCAACGTGTACTAGCCCAGGTCTTGGCAGAAAAGCGCATTTCACTCGACGACTTCCATGGCGACTCTAGACCTCCTCAAGATGGCCCCCATGAATTGGACAGCGATGACAGTACCTGTCTTCCCGATGATTTCATTCTTGTTTACATTTGTCTCATTGATCCCAGAGAAAGGCCAAATCTGCACCATGCTCTTGTAGGTCCTGTCAATTTAATTCCATCGCTGACTTATATGTTACAGTTAGATAAATTTGCCATGAGTTACAATGTCCTTCTCAAGCCCCACATCCGAAATCTATGGCTACCCGTTTCATCATCCAATCCTTCTGCCCCTTCACCAACCCACCATAAACAACATTCAGAGCCCTCCCAATCTCATAGCAGTTCTCATCTGCCTTCCCTTTCTATTCCTGCTCTTCCCCAGGGTTTTCTCCAAATTTTCCGTGAGGCCTGTGCAAAGACGCATCTCTCACCCTCTCTCTCCTTGTATCTCGCAGATCTTTTTTCTGCCACGAGACAACACCCTCAGATCGATGGCACCTTATTGACTGCACGCTGTGTGTACAATGCTGAGAAATTGGTTAGGGCTGCAAGAGTCGTGGGCCTTGATCCCACTGGTACCGAACTACTTCGTGGTAACCAAGAAGTCGGCGATTTATTGGAAGACAAAGACACCGTCCCTGAAAACGATGAACTTGAGGCGACTGATGTTGTTGGTTCGTTGCACCATTCCAGAAGCTCGCTTAGACGTCGCGGAACACCTACATCAGATATTGAGTCAAGCGAGCCTGTCAGAACAGTGCTAGATGTAGCGGAAGTGCATATCGCGAGGATATTTCCTAGATGCGTCTCTCATCGTCTCAGAGTTCGAGATGGCCCTAGGGACGAAGCTCTAGCGGGCGCTGTGTTTGGGGCAACATTTGGTGACTCATTTTCAGAAGAAACTGGCGCCGGGGAGGTGTACATGGACGCTTATGAAACGCAACCGACTGTAAAGGATATTCTGATCAGTGTTATGTCGGAAGTCTGATTATCTACTAACTACACGTTGCACCGACATCAGAAATAATAATTGTCTATCACAAATTTCGACAGACAAAAGATTAAATACTGAGGCTATCTGGTCCTAGCACACGGAGACCTGGACTACAGCTTAGATCATCTTGTTTAACCCCTAACCCCCCCCTACCTAAAGCTAAAGCCAATGAAAAAACCAAATATAATTGAGGCACGGTACTTGTATTGAATTCAAATTTTCCATAATTTGCTTGACCAGTTCAGAAATGGCTTCAAATTCAAAAGACAGTGTTGCAAAGTTTTAAGATATCGATTCTGCATTAGCTTATTCCTGAAGATTCATTATCATGATATAATAGATGATCGTTTCTTGACACAACCAAAGGACCAGGAGAAGCTTATAGGAGTGATGTGGAATCAAGGAACTCTCCAGATGTTTCAAGAAAGTAAGCTAGCATCGGAGGTACAATTTGATTCTAGCGTGAAGCAGAGCAGACAGCAAGATAGTCTACTCTAGCAACATCCAGAAGCCACTGACCATCGTCACGAGTGACACGCTCGAATTTGTATACACTAATAGACTTTGATCAAAGAAATCGAAAAATGGTAATGACCTGCGTTCGACGTTTGAGGCTGAAATGAACGTTTGAGGAACGTTAATTTCGGCTAAGACTTTCAACTGACCAAACTAGTAGCAGTCAATGCTGTACGCTAATGTATATTGACACTGTAAAAGTCCCTGAGTTATTTTGGGCACTGTCCTACTGACTTCATTCAAGTATCAAGAACTTGACTTGAAGCGTTGCAGTCAAGATAAATTTACATGCGTCATCCAATTAGTTGCTTCAATCAGAATGAGCTGGCTCACTCTACATGTTTACATTAAGGTGTTCTCAATCAGGAATTCTAGTTGGCTTGATTCCAGCTCATATATACTGGACGAGGTGAAGAGAAAGAAGATACGGCTTGATAGTATGCCACAAAAAAGCAACAACGGACGTTAGAGTACAACCTCGGGATAAAATGGTACGTCCCACATCTTCCAAAACGAAATCGCAATCACAATGAAAATGACATGGAACACAATCAACACGAACATGAAAATCACCAATGACCGGTTTCGTCTTCTGCCTCTTAATCTTGTCTCTGCCCCTGTTGGACCAGATTCCAGGTTATCGGTCTCTGTATTTCCAACCCCTGGCTGCGGCGATTGATCTGAGCTCGAAGATTGTCGGTCAGAGTTCCAATTAATAGTGTCGTCTGCCATGAAAGGGGTGATGGTCATGGGCGAGCAGAAGAATATCGACATATGTAAGGGTAGGTGTGTGGGATAGCTTTTTCAACGTCCATAAGAGAGGAACCATTACTTGTAAGAAACTAAGTGATCTATGATCCAAACCGAAATTTCTTATGCCGAAAACATTGTGATCATAAGTTCGAATTGTATGAAAATAGCTCCGAGGAGCAAGATAAAAATTTCTTCAGGAATTCTTCCAAACTTCTCAGAGAAAAGCAACAGCTTTTGAACCAAGCATCAAGGCGCCGCAGTTCGCAATCAAGTTCTCGTTCTCCTAAATGTTCATTTTTTTTTCGTCTCAGGAGCATGTTCGGAACGAGCACTTGTTTTTGATCAGCTCCCTCAAGCACAATAAACTCCCTCCGCATCTACCACTTCCGTACCCCTGAAAACCACATGTCCCCCACTTCTCCTCGCAAACAACGGTTGCTGACGAATAACAACCTTCTTCTTCTTCCTTCCCTTCTTCTCTTTCTTCTTCTCTTCCTTGGGCCGTACCTCGTGTTCCTCGAGTTTTGTAGTCGCGGATTGGATCGTCGCTTCTAGAGCTGGGACATCAACAGTTTTTCCAACTCGATTCTCAATTATCGATGTAGACGCATCAGTGATTGGGGGTTCCATTTCTATATTCCGGGGTGCAGGTATCTTTCGGGTTGTTGAACAGTCTAGACAAGTATACGAAATACAATGACCAAATGACGGACTCGCTGTCAACATGCCAATTAATCTAAAGGGACAAACCGAGAACGATTCGATTGGGATAAACTCACATCTCACACGGGTACGTGCAGTGATCCCTGGTATGAGCACATTATGACATCCTTTACACAATGTACGCTTCACACCTGGGTCCCTGAAGAAAAAATAAATCAAAGGAAAAAAATGAAACAAATAAACATCAAAAGCTTACATCCCAGTCGTTGTTCTCTTCCCAATACATTTCATCATCTGAACATAAACCTTTGCCAGATCACTGCCAATCATTTCCCCCCTCTTCCTCCTACCCTTAGCAACGTCTTCCTTCTCTTCTTCTTCCACTTGCCTTTCTTCCCCTTCTCTTTTCCTTTGTCCTCCTCCTGCTTCCCCTTTTCGTTTATCAACCTTCCTTCTCTTAATCGAACCCTCATAACCAGAACCAGAACCAGAACTCTCCAAATAAACACTTGCCTGCCATAAAAAACTCATTCTTTGCATAATATCCCGATTCTGTATCATATTCATGCTCGGTGGAGTGCAAGTAGTAGTTGTCACATTTGATTTATTCTGTTTTTTCCCCATTATCCCAGAAAGAAAGAAAGGGTAGCAACAGCGGGTAGAGGTCAACTGGGTGACGTGACAATCAACACAAAATTGCACACGCACACATTACCAATCGTGGATCCCAACCAACAAGAACGACCTCATGTTTGTGCGCCTGCCTGCTCGCCTGCCAACGCTGACCGACACCTTTCAAGTTCTTTCTCCTTCACTTCACTTCACTTCACTTCACTTCAAACGTCACACAACGAAAATCCCTCTTGACTTGCAAAATTTAATTAAACAACTTTTTGGTTTCAAGAAGGTCCCTCTTAAACCAACTGATGTTCGCTCTTGGCTCAAACTTCTGCTAATGAAATTTATGGCACCGAGCAACCTATAATGAATCGAGATTTCTCATGACCTTCGTTCTCTGTTCTCCTCCTATCGACCATCAGAAAGGTTTAAACACTACGTCAATTCTCAAACAGGTGATCAAGACAAGAATATGTATCGCACAACCAAGAACGAAGAGAATCTACGACTACCAAAAAAACAATCGTGAATTAGGTATCACTCTCGTAACATCACACAGCACCTTCATCCGAATTCAACATTTTCAACAGCCTCTGTGCCAACAACATCTCTTCCAAATTCAATCCATCGATATCCCCTCCCTCCTTTACCTCGATCCCTCTTGTCCCTCCTACATTACTGTTCGCGACATGTCGGTGGCTTTTCCTCCGAAACGGAATAGGCAGCGGTGATCCGTTTCTTCCTCGTCTAGACTTGATATCGCTGTTCTTCTTCTTCCTACTACTAGTACTGTTGAAAATGTTCTTTGCGTCCGAATCTATTGCTGTGTTCGTTTTCTTCCTTTGTAACTGACCGCTTCCTGAAACATCAACATTGTTGTCTATAACCACTGTCGGCCTCGTGACTCTGCTAATTCCCAATTCCATTACCGTGGTTAGCGTCAAGGAAGGTGAACCCAAGGGTGAAGGTGGAATAGGCGATCCAGGTCGTTCTAATATTTCCTTCTCCGCCTCAGATTCCCTATCTTTATCCTCATCCTCAACGTCATCCACGATTCTCATTAAATTTGTACCACTCGACGGTGTCTTAATAGGCGAGTCAGATCTTCGTCTGCTAGGCCTTGTTCTTTTTACTCCCTCTGTCGTCATTGTGGTCCTCGTCAGAATCTTCTCCAACCTCTCTTGTTTCTTCTTTGACCCGTCCGGATTACTCGAGGAAGGAAGTGGCGGAACAGGTGGTAACTTTCCCCACTGTGCACTCGACCGTGACTTGATAGTCTTCGGTACATTCCTTATCATAGTTGTACATTCCTTCTCGTTCACATCAATTTCCTGGTCACTATCATGACCCCAGCTCGGATTTGCCGGTCCTCCATGTCCAATATCTGACACACTCCCATTCCAGTTTGTACCAATTCCCAGCCCACATGTTCCAAAACTACCGCTTGCGCCACTTGCAGCCGTAACACTGCTCCCGTTATTTCCTACCCACTTGGGCAACGCAAAACCCGGCGTAGGACTCGCAAATGGATCTGTCAAATCAACGAAGTCAGCAGTCTCGCTCTGTTGGTGATGGTCAGATGACGATGCCGGGGCTGGTGTCGTAGTTTGTTCTCGTTTCTTTTTATTGCTGGTACTTGAAGTAAGTACTTGACCTTGGTTTAGATTGGACATTGAAGATTTCGACTTCGACAGGGAGGGGTACCATTCCCATTCCGATCCACTACTAGGACTAGTTGTTGTTGCCATCATTGGAACACTCGACATAAACATGAACGTCGGGGACTTTTGACTCAATGAACTCCAAGTACTTCCCTTCCTCTTATGGTGCTGGCGTTGCTGACCCGTTGCCCTCTGGTTGTCTTGTCCATCCTCCTCCTCTTCAACTGAGTCCAAAGCGTCTTCCTTGCTAGAAGGCTGCGAGGTGGGTGATTGCGAGAGGGATAGTGCACGTCCATAGGCACCAGCTATAGGTCTCTTGAATCTCTCCTTCAACTTGTCTGCTCCCTTCCAGGATAATGTGGGAGGCGAGGCAGATCCAGACGCAGAACCGAAAGATAAAGGCAAGCTCATCATCGACCTGGATTTGATGGGCCGTTTGAAGTTGTTGAACACCCACGAACTAGGGCTGGAAAGCACTGGAGACCTTGGCACAGGTGTAGGCATGGGTATGGGTGAGGGTTTGGGGGTGTGGATCGAACAGGATGCTCCTGGACTTTTCTGGGTGGGATCGTCATCCCCCGAATCAGAGTACTCACGACTGCCGTGTCCAGGTTCGGAGACAGGGGTGTCAACGACTTGGGCGGTCTCACATGCGACCTCGTATTGCTCTGCCTCGGTAAAAATGTCTCGGATAGTGAAATTTGGCTTCTCTGCTGGTGTGACCATACCTATTCGGACGTCTTGGTCATTGTCAATGACGACAGCAGGGCTATTTGCAGGAGAAGGGAGGCAATGAGTATGAGGGATGGGTGTTGTTGTGCCGACCCGAGCTCGGGGCGTATCAGGTGGACTAGGTAATTGTAGAGGAGGCTTCAGGTCTAGGACATGATGGAAAGTCTTGCCGTGCTCGAGATCGACATCCATATGGGGAGGCTGAGGGGGAGATGAGAAAGAAGAGGAAGTAGAGGGGAAGCGAGCGTGGTCTGGATGATGTAAATTACTGAGAGAAATGGACATGTCCCGCTGCGAAGGGGCGAGCCATTTCCGGAACCTTGTGAACCTAGTGGTGCCAAGTATAGGATGGCCAGAAAGGGAAGTGACCTTCCGAAAAGGCAAATTTAGTTGATCCTGTCGCTGAGCTATCGACACAGAGATGGAGATTCGTGGGCTTTGAGGTGTGACTTGGCTGTGTCCTGGGTATGACCCGCTGTGAGACTAGCAGGGAGACATGTGTGGACAGCGGGGTACTTACGCGTGAAAGCGAGCATGAATGCGCAGATGGGCAGAGTCACCCAGACCGTTTGTATCGCCTCGACAGCCTTGGCTTGGGGGATGAGCGCAGCAACGAGGAAGAGGGTATTGGAGATCAGTGTGGCGAGGAGCGTGAGCATTATCTCCATGCAAGATCGGACAATCCCAAGTGCGACGAGGGTCAGCAGCAGAAAACACAGAGGTGCAATGGCTGCGGGAATGGCAGGAACAAAGGGCTCGGCAACACCGAGTGCAGTCCCTGGGGAGGTAGAAAACTGTGAATATATGCGCAGAAATTTGAGTGCTGCGAGACGCACCGCAGAGAGCAAGGCCACCGAGGACCAGTGAGCAGCCCCGATGCCGGTGAGCAAAAAAGATGGCAGATGCGCTCACTGCAGAGCGTCAGCATGTGGCCTGCAGAGAAAAATAAGCCTACACTGCGCATAGATGCCGGTCTCGACGATGAGCTCGGCTTTGTCAGCGTCTATGAGCCCTGCGACGCCGAATGCCATACCGGTGAGAGCCAGCAAGAGGAGTGCAGCGCAGACGCGATGGCCAGGAGTGTATGCGAGGTGGAGGACAAGGCCGCAGAGAGGTGGCCCGAGCGCAGGGACAAGGGCAGCAAGCATCTCTGCCGCGCTTCTCCACGCCCTCCCCTTTTACCCTCTCCCTCCCTCCTGATTTGGTGATCCTCTTGCCATATTGACACACCTAGTGGCTGTGTCTTCAGATCTCTACAAGATGTGGCCGTGCTCTGTTGCTTGTCCCTGTTGTGCTTCCCTTGATATAATGCCACGTCAGCTGCCATCCTTCTTTCTTCTTACCAATGGCCTCTCCCTCCTCCTCCTCCTCTGACCCTGGTCCTTCTCACAAACGCCCTCGCTCAGACTTGTCTTCAGACGAGCGCAAGGAGGCCCGTGCGCACCGCAACCGTATCGCCGCCCAGAATTCGCGCGACCGCAGAAAAGCCCAGTTCGCCTTTCTCGAACATAGGGTCAGCGAACTCGAAGAGGAAAACCGCCAGCTCCGTATCTCCCTGAGCCTTCTCTCTCATGGCCAACAGCCTCCTCCAGTTCCCGACACGGAAAATGCAGAGCTCAAGGAGCGTATTCGTACCCTCGAGCGCGGTTGGGATGCTGTTGTCAAAGCTTTGGCTGCTCAAGGCTTACCCACAGGCTGTGCTCCCTCTGCCACTCTTCCCTCCCCTGCCCCTTCCCACGCCTCCTTGGATTCACTCTCCTCGATACCCTCCACCCCTTTGACTCTACCCACATTTGTTCCCACTTCATCCACCTCTCCTTCTCCCATGTCAACCCCTACCATTGCCCTCTCTCCTGTTCTTTCGAGCACACAGCAACAGCGCCAAGAGCAAGATACCACTCGCCACCCAGCACGGGTGGCGTCCATCCCAGCGATGGCCCTGCAGCGGGTGGTACTGCCTCGCAGGCGTTTGCGCTCACCCTCGATGACTCCTTGGCGTCCCGGCCCTCGCAATTTCAGGTTGATGAGGACGAAAACGCGATGGAAGAACTTTTCCGTGAAATCCTTATCCCGGTTCCCTCTGCGCCCGAGACAACCGCGGCGCCCGATCAGGTCATGACAGAGGAGCCGGATATCGTAACAGTGAGAAAGGCAGAAGGGGATTTGGCTGAGATGGATTTTGGTGTCGATGGATCATCGTCGGTTGATTGGGCGAGTGAACTTGATATGCAGAGACTCTTGGATTCGTTGCAGCAGCATACATCTACTGCTCTTGCAACTTCGGGCCTTGATCTGTTTTCATGGAATGATGTCCAAGGTGTTGACCCTTTGTCAGTGACAACTGCTGACGTCGTTTAGTTGTGTTTGGCCCTCATCCCGAAAATCTCTTCTTATTTCGGACTCGCCTCGCTCGATTTATTTATCTCATCTCGCTCTCAGCTTGTACCACCATGTCTTTGCTTTTTATGTTGCGTTTGATCATTAATCTCCTTTTTTTCTACTCGCCGCCTATGTTTCTTTTTACATTCCTTCACGCCTTTCCTCCCTTCATGGCTCTTCGAGCTTCCTTGATCCTGACATTGACTACTGGCGAACAGACAGACGAACTCAGTCACCAACCACCTTACATGCTCTTGGAATGTACTTGAACCTTGACCGTACCTTGCTCCCCTATTTGTGGGTATTGAGCAGCGGGCTCCTGTGTTTCTTGTACTTTGTTCCTTGTGTTTTGTGTGTGTGCGTTGTCTGTACTGGTGTTCTGATTTTTGTTTGTTGGGTTGATCGCTTTGGGTGATTTGATGTAGCTTGGTGGTTTGGATTGGGTAGATAGCTGTGTTGGATCTTTCAAAGTTTTGTAAATAGTGTATTGGAATTTGAATCTCAAATATCTAAGGCTATATTCACATCCCAACCTTGGCATTCAGTAAACTGAGAATTAGGCACAGCCATCCCCAGGTCTATGAGTCATCTCATTAACACTGGATATATAAGACCTCCATTCATCCAATCTACCCAAAAAAATTCAGTATCAAATCATTACCACTAAGAAACACATACTCAAAGCTGGTCGGTGCGTTTGTCCACATGGCCATTATATTGTCATCATCATCATTGTCTAGTAATGATGATTGCTTTAGTAGAAGCGTCGGAGTATCAATATCATTACCACTGTTTTTCCATTGCCCCTCGAACGACAAAGGCATCACTTGAGATCCAGATACACCACCCGTCACCCCTGAAAACCACGAATCCTGACCACGACCACGATCGTCATCGTCGTCAGATTGTAACATTGGCATACCGCAATGTAGCGTCGGTAGTGCTGGTGTTGGCTGAAAAACCTGTTGATGATTCCAATAATTTCCTGAACCTTCTGAACCTGCTGTCTGTATTTGCCTCTCTACCTTTTGTTGAGGTGCCGCAATTATATCCATGATATTGAACTGCCCGTATACTGGTAAACGTCCAAGATCGGTACTATACACCGGGAGGGAAAAATTGGGTGGTGTTGTAGTAGACGAGGACACTGAAGAGGGTGGGACAAGAGCAGTAGCAGCAGGAGAGGATACACCTGAACCCGGCGCGACTGTTGCATTGTTGGGATAGCTAGCAGGCAAGATTGTCGAGCACACGAGCCCATTTGAAATTGTCCCTCCCCGTCTTGATTTAGGAGGACCTGGTGGTGGTAATGGTAGATGATCCTCAATAGTCACGTCACCAGCGTTCGCGAGCTCGGTTACTATATCACTAGCACTTCCTCAGCTAGAAATATAAGAGGCGAGAAACACGACTCACACGAATCTCCCTGCCTGGCTCCATCTAAAGTACTTCAATACCAAATCAGTAGTTACTGACACCAATCACTCACCTCGTCTCACAGGACTTCAAGATATTAATACATCTCTGTACGTCTTCCACCTCTTTCTTTGGGTGTGGTGCAATCCCGGTTCGTTTTCCACTCCATATATTCAACAATAAAATAACAGCTACTAAAAATACAGTAGACTTCACTCGTGTAGTATCAATAAATATAGCACAGTCCAACAAGTCAAAACGCACCTGAAGATAAGGTGAAGGTAGGTGGCTGACACGACTATACGACTCGAGTACACGACAACATGAACGAGCAGCATTCGTGCATATAGCCAACGAAGGAAACGTAGCAGAGATGCGGTTCCGGGGGGAAGGAATAAACGGTCGATGAATGAATATCTGCAAATAATAATAGGTCGCAAATAAAGCTGCGGATTGCTTCAGGAAAAGCTCATCCTCGCACAACGGATTCCAACGTACTGCCAAATTGTCGGATCACTGCGCCCTCCCAAAAAAAAAGTAAATGGAATCACGTACAATGTAAAGGAACTGAATCCATCCAATTATTCATCGCCGAGTCCAGCTCGACGATAATTTGCTGCTCCGAACGTTGTATGACCCTTCCAAACTTATTATTCGGTCGTTTGACAGCATACTGCAGACAAAAATCAGCATGCACTTTCCCTCAATGAAGAGTAAACAACGACATACGATTGCGCGCATGGCATACGCAAGGATATCTGTGAGGCTAAGATAGCAATTAAAAAACGTCATCGAAGACGGTTTCTCCTCTGGCTGCTTGAATCGCTTTTCTGGATCTGATTCTTCCCAATACTCATCATCACAATCGATGGGGAGATCCAAATCAAAACTAGTTCAATAGGTCAGCAGACCGTTTGGATATCAGTCTTACAAAATACATACTCCTCGTCCTGAAGTCCGCACGGCCGTCCAGAAGCTGCGCTTGCCAGACGATCTATACTCATAAGAACCCTATGAGAGACAACGGCATTTTAGTCATTGGTCCCAATAGCAATCACACAACCTTACCAAAATGCCCGCTTCCACAGTTCTTCCTCAGCTATGGGGATAGAATCACTTTGAGGTCGTCTTCGGTGAGCGCCGACTTCCTGAGCAAGTCGAAGTGCCATTCCTACTTGACTCCAACATCCTTGTGGCATCTCTGACGACTGCGAGAAGAGAATAGAGAGCTAGTGCGAAAAATATCTATTAGTGATGAACCGGAGAATTTACACAGAATAACGTACGGCATAAGCTTGTAACTCATGCAATGACGTCTGCTTGAAGAACGACGCTCTCAATATCCTAACCTGATCAAACCACTTCCACCCCGCCGACCGTACTGAATCACTTCCCTCCACGAACACCCTTGAATCCTCGCTATACCTTGAACCTAATGCACAGACCAATAAAACGACAGCACCAAAATACTGGTCGGTGAGGTGAAGATTCTCATCAATGCCTCGTTGGAATGTCGGGCGGTGGAGAAGAGGAAGGAAAGGATTGATTTGTGTAAAGTAATGTTCGACAAGAGATTCGAGGAGGTCGAGGGGAGGAAATGTGTACGAGGGAACTGTCGTTTCCAGGTTCTCTGAAGCCCACTCGTTGGGTGTGAGCATGCTCCCCAAGATGATGAATCATGAACATACTCACAAGTGGGACATCCCAAAACTCTGGTCTCCGTCGCACCAATTCAACGGGAGTAGTATTATCGCCTTTATATTGGCTTTTCAACTCCAGCGCAGTCTGAATGAGATGATATCCACTGGGAACGTCATGTCAGGAGAAGATGTAGCAGATATTTGGAATGGCTGCACGTTTTTACCTCGACTTTCCAAAGAACCGGTTCTGCGTTGGGTTGAGATCCAGTTTGGTCAGTTTTCCGACCATGACTTTTTTATTTTGGTCTTCATCTTGTTGTGCTACAAAGTCCTGATCATTGATTTCTTCAAAAAGTTGATCGAGTTCCTCGCTGAAATCGATACCGGGTAGCAACTGGACGTGTTAATTGATGAGTATCTGACGGGAAGAAGTGCCAAGGTGAAGTATACTTTTATTAGCAATTTATCCATTTTTTCCAGTCGTGCCTCGAGACTCTCTACATAGCTGTTTCAAGTCATTATCAGGTTTTTCGTCGTCTCCAAAAGTCCAAGGTGACGAACGACGAACCTTTTCGCAGTCCCTAACACCTATCCACCAGTCATGATGATAACAACACGAAACTCGTTATCAAACCTAATTTGGCTCACTTTTCTGACTTCTTTGTGCGTGCATTCAAGTTCATGCTGTGTACAGTAACTACACCGATTGTTTGGCATCTCTCCACTGTTGCAACGAACTAGAGCTAGTCTCAGATAGAGACCCATTTCAGACTTTGACAATACTGACTCTTTTTTCTCTTGCAAATATCACAAGCATTTGGTATACGACGTTTCTTGTATACCTGAGGTGAAGACCCTTCTGTGGGCGCTGTCCCATGGCTGTGATGAGAGCTGATAGGAGAAGCAGAGGTAACTGATGTTGGTGCTGCCATTAGAAAGAGTGACGTAGCGTCTAAGAGAGAACCGAACGAGCCGATTTATCAAATCTGATGTCCAGTTGTCTTGATGTCCGTGAATAGCCCAAACTTGCAGCAATGGGCTGGAGGCCAGTGAGTCCAGGACACCTCTACCCAATACAAACAAAATACTCAAACTTCAGATTGAAGATGACCATTGTAAGATAGAAAGTTAATTTCAGTGAAGTAATCTACCCCCATACTATTGAAATTTCCACAAGCTCCAATGAGACCCTACTAGTTTCAGCTGATAGGTGATAGCTTTTGGGACTATATGACTGAAGACTCTTAGGACCTCCAACATTAGTTTACCTTGACCTTCACTCCTCGTGTCTGATTCCTTCCTGGTCCCACACACTACAGGCCTCTAATTCCGGATCTCCCCACATCATGATTAGCTGTTAGAAAATCAAATCTTTTCCGCTCTTGGTGGAAAGACTGACATGAAATGGTGGGAGCAACTACATCAGCAGTCCACACACAGAACAACTTATTGCAAAACAGACAATATCTGTCATAAGCTTCAGGGGGCAGGATCAAAGGCAGATTTTTCAATTCAACTTCATCGAGAATGCCAACCAATCCCTCTTGCCTTGTCGAGTGGCAAATATCGTATGTCATAGAGGAATCGGGAAACAGACACAAACCAAGTTGTAGGTCAGCTGGACAGGACATCCAAGAATAAGCAGTAGCCTTATACAATAACCCATTGAGGTCTCAGCAAGCCTTAAAGGGAGAGAAGGGTGTGTGAAATGTGCACATTGTAATACCGGCGGCCGCATAATTTCGATCTCTGAGAGTCGAAGCGGAGAAGACCAGACCCCTGCCACTCCATCACAAGAATCTCTCTCCTCCACACGTTGATTCCTTACAAGATGTATACAACCGTTCATTGCAATAACTCCAAATGGCTGCGGGAGACAGTTGAATAACGGGGAAGAAATGGGATTAACTTTGAGGTTTCCTGTAGACAACCACACCGGCCCCTATTCTGGCATGAGGCAACCTTCATTCCAATATTAGCAAGGTGCACTGTTTTGAACAGCAGCGCAGATCGGCGACTAAGCTGTTGTCTTTGCTATGCAGCTGGTGAGGAGCGGTGTCGATAAGCATCGCATGATTTACCCAACTGTACTTCTTTCGCACTGCAGAGCAGCTGATGGAAAGGATGCATACCAATCCTCGCTATGTATGTGTATTCGGTGCCCTCTCCCAGAAGAGCATCTTATCAAGGCACCAATCACATGTGGGAAATAAAGCTAATAAGACCTTACTGAAAAGAAACAAGAGCACGCTTCATATTTTGTCAACTCCCAGTTCGGATCATATCCCGAGTGGCATCCAACTGAATGTTTTCTTTCCTTGGTCCTCAGGTCATAGAACCTTATTGTCCTCTACCCCGTGCTTTGGGTACAGCCAAGACACTCTGGAGGTCAGATAAGAATTGATTGAACGTCCCACACCCATAGACGTGTTTCCCTCCATAGTAAAAGCCGAACGACTGACAATGACGAGAGAGAGAGGAACCTTTCTACTGCTATTGATGGTCGATATCGAAATTCGGTATTTCTTATCCAAGTGAGGATCCAAATCGAACACAAATTTGAGAACAGTTCACGAGGTCTCTCTCATTCCTATGATCAGACTCTTGCACGACAAGAACTCGTGCAGTTGTAGTGTGCGAGTGAAGCGATCCACTAGAACAGGCTCCGAGGAAGACCTCATGCCACCGCAGTTGAAACGTGATAGTGTCCTCAAGGGCATCAGTGACAAACTTGGTACCGAAGTTGGAAGGTAAGCACCGACATACTCCCAGTTCAACTTTATTAAGAGATTAGACGGGAGGCAGTCAGATTTAACGATTGGCAGTCCAATACCCCAACAGAGAGGGTTAGCAATACGGAGTGTCCGTCGTCTAAGAAAGAAAACCAATGTGTTTATTTTCAGGTTTGTCACTCGGCCCTAGTCCAAAGTCCGATGCAATTCCCATAACGATGATTATCTATCATCCATCAGACTCCTGACTCCCGCCACTCGCACTCTGAATGGCATTTCATCTCACAACTGACAAATCAACATTAATAGCATGCTGTAGTATCCAAGGGGCTCGTCAAAATACTTCAAGTGCTTCTCAAGCTTATTGTATATCGACCCTGCCTTCTTCCAGCGTTGTAACTTCTTCTACGGCTAATTGCGTAGCACTAAGAGGTATACATATCAACACCGCATGAGGATAAAACAGCCTCAAAGAGAATAGGCAGGGGATTCTCATCTCGCGGGTAGGTTATTATCCGATAAGTTGCCTTTGAAGTCTTGATTTGTACTATGTGTGCTAGATCGATAAAATATCTGGGCATTAAGTTAACGTTCTATTGAGTCGTTCAGTGAGGCGGATAGTCTCATCAAAGACACTGTCAAATTATGATATAATTAGACCTTCAGCGTGATTGTCATAGGCATCCATGCACACTTCCCCAGCGTCAATTTATTGAAAATCGCCAAAGATTGCGTCAAACACGACACCCCGCTAATCCATGAACCTATCCCGGACCTGAGAGATATTCAGGGAACATCCTTACTTTCAGCATTATCCTCAGAGGCTTGAATAAGGATCCGACGTAGGTGCTTTGAGACCTCTAAACGAGGGTGCAATGTACCCGTTACACCCGTCCCTCAATACCCGCCGCTTTCTGATGAGTCATCTGTTTCTTCATTACCGTGGAGTAACTCAGACCTTTGAGATGGAGGTATTCTGGTTTCTCGGCATTGTGCACATGGTGCAAAGTCAGCAAGATGATGATGATGCGATGATGATGCGTAAGAGATTTACGCCGGACGGTTTTTCTTGAAATTTGAACGGATCATCCTCCGGGATGTGTAAACGCGAGAGCAGTGTTTCATCACCGATAAGAGCGGACAGCGGCATCCAAAGTGATATGTCATTGCTGGACCGGAAATTATTTACTGTGGGATAAACGCGTCCATGAGCTCGTACAGCCCCACATGACATTTACCTGGAAAGTAGCGTGATAGGCTATATTTAGCTGGAATCCCACCGAAACTCGTTGAGAAATATCAGTAGTGAAACTTGTCCTTCGGTGATCTCACGTATGTCATCCCCGATATAAACTATGGCGTCCTTCCCTTAGACATGCTCATTTCACCGATATGCTGCTGAGAGCCCGTGCTCCCTCTCCTCCTGAAGACTCCAACACTCCCTTACTCAGACGAGGAGTTATTGCTGCCCTGGTCTTGTCGAGCCTGGTCGCATTTTTTGCTCTCATCGCTGCCCTTGTGTATATTTACAAGCGGAGACGTAGACGACGTCGTGCAGAATATCAAAACCAATGCAGAGGCCATGTCAGTCTCGATCGGCTCTTCCCAAGGAAATTCAGTTTCCGAGCTCACAGCGATGCTCAAGAAAAGGATCAAGTTGACTCAGCAAAAGAGCAGCCATTGACAGGTGTGATCCTGGACATCGGACACAGTAGCATTCAACCTGCCGAAAACAACGACGACGACGACATATCCCCCGACGGAATCAGCGCTATAGGTGTATGTGGGGGTCGTCGTGACAGCTCAAAGAGTTCAAACAGTGGGTTTGCCCGCTGGAAGAAGGGCCTCAGCACGCTCTCTGGTTTGACTGCCCTGGGACTCCACTTTGGGCATTTAGATGAGAAATCCCCAGTGTCAGATGATGGAGATGAGCATGAGGGGTTTAATTCAGGGCTTGGAATGCGTGTGAGCCATTCCTTGGGCCGGTTTGGAAGCCACAAGTCCACCGGTAGCGGCAAGGGCAAAGGACGGCTCCGTGGCTCCTCCGGCTCACATGACCAGTCACATGATGCGGAGTCACTGTCGGGACTGACCTCGCTGTCGTATGTTTCGAATACAGCTGTGTACGGACACCCCCCCTCCTATGCTGCCTCCATTTCTCACAACTCGGGCTCGGGCTCAAATGTCTCTTTGCAGCTCCAGAGTGCTCCCAGAGCCATCACCCGCCTGCCACTCAGTCAGGACGCGCCTCCCGTGTTTCTGTCCGACCCCCCATCGTCACAGCCGATTCGACTAGATCGAGCCAGAATATCTGGAATTCACATCCTGGGAATAGGTGGAGCCTTGTCCAGTATTGGTGCTCCCATCTCAGCGCATGTTGCCCTTCGTGGATTAAGCCCGAGGATCAGTAGATCCAAGATTTCAGACAAGGGAAAAAGCAGATCAAAAGACACAAGGCCGGAAAGGAAAAGGGAAGTGGAGACGAAAAAGAGAGAGCTTCGACAGCCACCGGGTGAACAGGAAGCGAGTGGCAGTGTGACTCAGACTTTTTCGTCACCAATAGCTACCGCTGGCTCTCCCATCCGCGCCCTTCCACCTATTCCCACATCCCACCCCACCTCGCAATCTCAGCTCTCTCCGCTCCGTCTCACAGAGTCCCCTTTGTCGTACTTGAGTGCTGCTCCGGAGTCATCGCCCTCCAAACTTGGTTCCAATCAGGATTCAGGGGTTGCTGATACTTCATCTCCTTCATCTCCTTCCTCTCCTTCCAATAATAACAACGAAAAAAGGTTCAAACCCCGTTCATCGTCAGGCAATGCCCCAGGTCTCGGCTTTCCAAGGGGTGTTCAGTCCTTCGCCGAAGCGGTCGCTCTAGCTGCCAATCTGACTTCACGTGGAATTCTTGTCGAAGGACGTGGTCCTAGTTTGGCTGGTATTGGATCTGATGGCGAACCTGGCCAAGGCACCCCGAAAAGATTATCTACAGCCTCGAGAGTGCGTTTTGAAGATGATCCTACTGATTTGAATTCGAGTTCGGGAGAAGCAAGGTTCAGGTTGTCGCTTCCTAGCGGCCAATCGCTACCTCCTGATGCGCCGTCACCATCCTCAGCCCAAGGTTCGAGTCGATCTTCCGACCCCGTCGGCACTGCTTCGTTCCTTGACCTAAGTTCTCATTCTTCCTCACTCCATTCTCAACAACAATCTGGGGCTACTAAGATGGAATTCTCCACAGACATTGGTGCGACTACCGATACCCGTCACGAGCTTGAATCCGATCGTATCTGGTCCATGCACCTCCCGGGGCGTCATGGTGCGCCCAAGTCGGAATGGAGTGACACGATTCCACCTATATCTCATACTCTATCCGAATCTTCTTCTTCATCCAACTCTGGTTATGGAAGTCTTCGGGCGCAGTTCTCCCCTGTCGCTCCTACCCCTGATACTAGGATGTCTGATCCCTCATCAAATCGTCACATTTTCCCGTTTCCACTTGCGATTCCTCCATCGCAGTATATGCCTGAAGGGTTTACTGGTGTTGAACCCTCACCCTCGTTGATGTCGGCTGCTGCCAGTATTCCGGTCTTTATTCCTCCCACTTCTCGACGAGGCAATCATGAACAACCACTTGATGAGCCGACCAGAACAAGTGAAACTACGCATGATCAAGGGATACTTAATGACAACAACGACTCTCAAGATCGCCATGAACTGTCTCCTCGGCGAGGTCCTACTCACGAAGGGGTCATAACTTCCCCCACCGATAGTTTCCCTCAGTCCATTTCCGAGGTTCATTTTCGAACGAGTGTGGGTGTCGATTCTGATGTTGATCTTGAACCGGGACGATTGCAGTATACTCGTCAGTATTCTGTTCGACCTCGTCATCGTCATCGTCATCAACATCAACATCCTCCTTTGCCTTCGATGCCTTTGACGCCTCAGAGGTTTAATCCTCAGCAGGAACCATCTCAGTCACCACCACAGCAAGGTTCGGGTGGTACTTCGATAGTTCAGAAGATATTTGGTGGTGGTAGTGGTGGTAAATAGGTCAAGTGATTGATAAAATGTGTCGCTGCGGACGCTCACGTATAGGATTATTGTATCATGAACCTCAGGCTTTTTTGGATATGTCTTGTTAGTATAGGAATTTGTCTCCTGATAAAAACAATTTCGGTCTCCTTGTATGTACAAATGCTTTCTTTTACGCTAGTCACCCTCGATAAAGATAGGTTTCTCGATCATCGATTGACACCATCGGTAAAATACAACGACGATAATTATGTAGCATCCTTTCTCAATCCAAAACTAACAAATCTCCTGAAATCGGAAAACACTTCTCGTTTCGTCTCACCGGTCGCACTTCCTCTACTAGCACCATCTGGTGTACTCGTGCCTGTCACAGCTCCACTTGAGCCCTGTGTGGAAGATGTGCTAAGACTATGGAAATATCCTTCTGTAGGAGGGAGAATCATTCGATTTGCTGCCGGACTCATAAGACCTCCACCACCACCACCACCAGATGCGTAACCTGTGAGTTGAGGATCCATATCCAGTGAAGACAAGAAAGACGTGCTGTCCAAATCCGTCTTAGTACTTGTGATCATCAGGAAACTGTCTTCAAGCTCTTGATCCATCGCTCGAGGGGTTCCTTTAAGATCAAGAATCTACCAAACAAAAAAATACCCAAGTCCCTAGGAATGAGAAATTACCAATGACAGCCATAACACAATCCCTACCTTTTGGAAATTGATCAACGAAGCATCACCAATGAGAATCGTATAGTTGAGTATGAAATTCTCTTTCGGGTCCTACCATCAACATCACTGTTTATTGCATCCTTTCTTGAGAATGTGATTGAAAACATACTAGTGGCGTTACTATGACTTTGAGGAGGGATTCTAGTCGCGAGGTTGCCTTCGTAAGGGCTTTAGAATATCTGTCATTTGTCCGGAAGCAATATATTAGCAATAGGAATAAAAGCCAACAATCAAGACGGACAGATTTGTCATTAGGCCTTCTCCAGGCATCTTGGTAAGATAGCTCTTGACAACCTGCAAGTCTATCAATAGCTAGCACATCAAGTCAATCTCCTGAGTCAGTCACATCATTCTTCGAATTCACGCGCACCTGTTCCGCTCCAATTTCCTTTAATGGTCGGCTCCTAACAAGGGCATTGGTAAACTTGATCAAGAGTAAGCTAGAGAAACACAAATTATTAGCTATATCCACACCAAGGTGTTTTGAAGTGAACCGGCACAGGCTAGAACCAGGTGTCTACAACATACCTACAGGTTTTGTCTAGGAAATTGCGCAGATACTTCTTTTGTTCCATCAAAGGCTTGATGACCTCCACAACTTGCTCTGTGGTTTTGACCAAATCCCCTACATATGGAGATTGCCCACTGACTTGGTTGAGACTTGACCAATTTGCCCGCGACATCGTCACAAAGTACGCATCTATGGCGTTCTCTACTTCACGAAGGAGTACGGTGATAGCCCCAGAGACAGCACTGCGAGAGACGGTGATTAAAATCACATCTTGACATGACAAGGAAAGAGATACCTGACAAAGAGATCCCGTTCATTTTGCAGCGTCACCTTATCCTTGAAATTGGGATTGATTTTTTCTTTAATTTTCTCCTCCAACTAGGACCGCGGTTACACACTGAAGACCAATTCTCAAAATTGGCGTACCTCTGAAGATGTCGTCTGGCAGTAATCTGCAGTGTTGATGACCATACAAGCTTGTTTGATCTCCTGGACATCATATCGCGATTCAGTTGACTTCCGGGTGGCTGAACTGGACAACAACAGTCAGTCTTCTCTTCTTCATGAGAACTTTGGTTGAGATATCACTCACCGTTGTTTAGGCCCACTCAGGGACAGAACTTCCTCTAGTTGGTACTGAGTTGCAAGAAGCAATACTGTCGTGGGAGACCAACCGACCTGCATAAATACGCAACCATTTCTTGTGAAGACTACAAAGGTCAAACAACGGCTGGCCTGTAGACAGTTTTGCACACTGATCTAGATTCTGCCCATAAAAATAAAACAACTCGGTAGATGAAGGTAGGACAACCATGGTTTGTTCGTCCTTTGCCAGATCACCAGACGAGGTACTTGTTGCGTCAAGAGACGTCCGCTGTGGAGGCTTTCCCTTCTTTCTATGTGGTGCAAGCATTTCTGCTAGGGCCCTTCAAAAGTTTCACAATTATGTAAACAACTTAACAAGAATATCACTCACCTATCTTGAGCCTCGACAAAAATGCCAAGATACGGCTCAAAGGCGGTAGAGATGGCTTTTGGTGGCTGATTCGAGGTACTCGTAAATCTAAGGATTTCACCCAACTATCTTTCTCGACATGAACATTGAAGGAAAAACAAAACAAAAGATCTACTTGCAGGAGTGGCCCATTTTTTTGCCATAGATGATTCAAACTCAACTGTTTGCTGAAGGTCATCCAGCAATGATTTGACCGTCAGATTCTGAGCAGATTTCGAGAGAAGGGTTGCAATATCATCTCTTGTCCATGTTCAACAAACCTGCGATCCTACAATAGAGATAACACTCACCTAGTAATTTCGGCAAATTTTCCCAAAAGGAACCACCCAACCTTCCATTGCGATGGAAAAACACGCCCCTGCTCCAATTCGTGATTACTTATCAGTCGCCGAAACCATGCGAATCTCCTTGAGATATTATCCAGCTGACCGGCTTCATCGTTCGTCCTGAATATCCGACGGTATTCTTTGAGCTCGAGCGCGACGTAGCGATCTATCAGGTGTGATCGAAAATCTATGCCTAAAACGTCCACAACAAGGCACGCTTGAATTATGGATGCGGGCATTATCTGCTTTGCAGTATCTTGAAGAAAGCTTATCCCCTCATGAACTCATATATATCATGTCAGGGATATCAAGCTTACAACGCATCAAAGTCGGTATCCAATTGGGTCCGGAGATCACCTTGTATTTCTTGTATGCGCTTCAAGATACGCGAAACCCGCTGTACGGATGTGAATTCCTTGAATGTGGCAGATATCTCTTTGACAGTCTAGGATGTCTATTTCAGTTTGCGAGAAATCTACGAACAATGTGTCATCCGCACCGCCAGAGACTCGGAAGCTTCCTTATACTTTTTCTCTTTGATTTGGTCTTCCAACTGCGTCGTAGCATTGACTAAGAACAGAGGGTCAAAAAGATGGGCGACGAAAAGGCTACAACGAACCTAACATCTGCAAGCGGCGCAACATCGTCATACTTGTAATCAAGTTCTTCTTCGCGAGGTCAAGAACCTGGATGTCTTTGGTTATGTTACGAACCACAGCCTCCGATTCTGTGGCCTTTTCTCGTATACGGGACATTTGACCAAAAAGATCCTTAATCGAAGGCGTTGAGGGACAACGACAAGGAAGATTTCGTGTTGAACTCACAGAGATCATCTCCTGGATAAGGGACATTCTCTCAGGATCTTGGTTCTTCTTCAGCTCATCCTCAAGTTTGTTTATCTCTTCCCGTAACTTTTCCTGCCTCTCATTTAGCTTCTGGTTCACAGACTCAATATGTGCCAAAGAAGCCTCTAGAATTCAATTCGCCTTTAAGCCTAAGAGCTATAGTAGAAAAAGTAATTCACCATTAGGAAACAAGTCATTCAGTGTTTTCACGGAATCGAACTCATGAGGTAGCACGCCAGAGGATCCAGCTGGAAGAGCCTCAAAGGCGCGTTGGATGGCCAGAATCGCCTGGTGAGGAGGATCATCATATTGCATGTCAAAGACAATGTGACCCTAACCCCAGGATGGTTCTTCGGCGGGGCTTTGGTCTCCGCCCGTCGCTCAACTGGACGGTTTGCTGCCGGCCAGGCTTTTCAACCGTCGGAGCTCGTTTTTCTTCCATAAATCATACTCCATGGCACACAACACGCTTTCTCCCAGTTCTGATACAAGATCCCAGGTGGTTCTAGTTTACGATGATCAGCCGATGTTCATCTGTTCCAAATGTTCAGCAGTTATTGTAGGGCATGCGGTACATTGGTATCGGCCTTTTTTCTCAGACCATTTCAGGCTTTGCAAGACGAGGTGGTAAGCAAGGCATTCACAGGACGAGATGGCCGTGGCTTGTGTGTGTGTTTCGTCAGCACGACGAACTCTTATCGATACCCCTCTAGCCTGATGCACTCTGCTACGAACGTTAAACTCGGTCGACGCGAAGAAAGGACCCTACTGTAATGCAGAATTTGTTTTGCTCCCGAGATTCATTCATCCACTCGTCTTCAGGACTGGAGTACATACCGTAGCCGATGTCTTTTGCATGGGATGCAATGATAGGCTAGGGTGGTACTACTACAAAGCAGCTGACTCTTCTCAGAAGTACAAAGAAGGTATGCCCACTCACTGTCTCATCTCACATACGCATAAACTCTCAAGGTAAATTTCTCCTCGAACGCGAGCGACTTGTGAAAGAAAACAACTGGAACCTGGACGAATGATATCATTGTCAGAATAACATGTACTATATCTGTCTCATACTACGAGTTTTTGCGACCTAATTTCTGTTGTATTTGTCAATTGATTTCGAATCAAACGTTCCCGAAGCAATATATTCTTCATCACAGCTACAACGTACACATGCCCGAGCACGGTAGTCATGGAGGACACAACATGCCCAGCATGCCAATGCACGATTGCACAATGGATATGCTCTGGTAACCCTCCATCATCCGTTTTCAAGTGCCTATATCTGACGGAAGGTACAATCGTAGGAATACCAACATCATCGACACTTGTATCGTTTTCCGCAGCTGGCATATCACCTCCAATGCTGCATTTTTCTTTTCTTTCATCCTCGTTGTTGCCCTCGGTGTCTCCTATGAATATCTCCGCATCTTCTGCCACCGTTTCGATCAGAACCTCCTAGTGTCCTTAACTGAAAAGAGCAAAGCTCCCATCCGGCTTCCAAGCACTAGATCATCACCAGAACGCGACGATAGCCACTCAATGTCAGGTCGATGGCCAAGATTTAGTTTTCCAGGGTGAGCACCGTCCGAGAGGTGACACGTCAAGTTTGTTAACGGCGAACGTGTAGGATCCCAGTCCCTCTAGTCCCTAGGCTGACCAGAGCCGTGTTATACGGCGCGACTGTGTTTCTGTCCTTTTTTCTCATGCTAATCTTCATGACCTACAATGTATGTGCCTTTTCAGGTTCATGATCTACTTGTTCCAACAATCAGTACAGGCGTATCTTATCCTTGCCGTCGTCCTCGGGGCAGCAATAGGCCATTTTGTATTTAATCCAACAATTGGCATCAGCACCAGCGCCAGTAAAAGCATGGCGTGTCACTGAATGTCTGAATGCAACAACTGCTGTCAGTCGTATAGATGGTCCCTTCATTATGTTTGTAGAGCATCAGGATAAAAGTACAGCAATACAGGGCACCCTATGTTGATTTCATCTCTGCATCGTTGTCTTTCTTTATCAGTCCCTCTGTCTGCAGCAGAGCGTCAATCTCCGCAGGCCGATAAATCTTGGCCTTGGGTGATTTAGTGGCTCCATCCAACGTTAGGACCGCGAATTCAACTATACAAATCATCAGTGATTGAAAGATGCAGATCAAGTCGGAGAACCTCACGCTTCTCACTACTAAGCGAAGTACTATCCATTGTCTTGCTCATGGTCCTCAGAACCAGTCCAATGGCATCCTTGATAGCGATGTCATCTTTATACTCCTGCTTCAACAAGCTTTGAGCGGTCCCGTTATTGGCACCGATACATGTAGCCTTCCACCCCGAATAATTTCCAGACGGATCGGAATGATATAGTTGGAATTCATAGTGGGGATCGTAACCCGCGTATAGAATAGACACACCGAATGGTCGAAGACCTGATGCAGGGGTCGATAACATACCCAGAACTGGGTCTATGGCGGCGCACCTCCGAATTGTGTGTAGCCCTGCTTCAAATCGCATATATTTTGAGCGAGAAGCTCAACAGGTATATCTTCATCATACGCCAACAGATGCCGCTGAGCCGCTGAGCGTGCATAATTCACTAGAGAATTTGCATCAGCTGTTAGACCCGCCACACCACCAATGACATTCCTGATTAACATAACGATCTAAGAAACATCGAGGAAGACACAAAAAAGGGACGCACGAGTTGAGCAAAAAGATCTTCTCGCCACTTCCACCGTAACCTCCCTCTTTAGCTCCTGAAAGGTCAAGCAGTTTACCTGTGACCTTCTTTTCTGCAGCAAGAACGACACCATCCTTTGCGAGGACAGCAAGGACAGTTCCGGCATGTGAGATTGCCTCCATGGCATACTCGACTAGTAAGGTCGATTAACATCGCAAATCCTATCTCAGGAATCTAAAGAAATGAGTTACTTTGGTACAGACGCCCTGGGAGTAGCCTATCAGAATTTCTTCTCCATCAAACTCGATCAGGGACTCATACCTTCAGGCGAAAAGATAGTTGTGCGACCTGGAAAAGTCATGTCATTTTAATGACCACAAGTAACCGATTCGAGATCTTACTATCGTATCTCCGGGCCTAATTGGAGAATAAGTGCCAGATCGACTAGAAAAATGGGTAGTTGAGTAGACTTACCATGGTCAGTTAGGTAAAGAGTGGTAATCAGAATGACGCGTCAGCCCGCACAACGCGTCTTCGGCATCTGCCGGCCATCATTGAATATGTTTTAGAAATCTATATGATAATTCTATGGTCTGAAGCTGTTCAGCTTCTCTGCTGCAGTCTTCACTTGTTCCTCCGTATCTGCCTCCAGAGGCACAACTATCACCCCTTCCTCCCCTTGTGGGCTCTCAAGAGTCTCCAGCTGGCTATCCAGCAGCGATACCTTGAAAAAATGTCCTTGTCTCTTCTGTATCCTCTCTTCCAACAGCTCCCTCGATCCATTGATCCACACAAAATAAGTCACCAGCCATCCTCGTCCGGATAAAGGGCTCGCAGGCCCTATCCTCCTCCCTCGAAGAATATCCCGATAAGACTTCTTCAATGCCGAACATGTTATCACCACACCATCTCCGTTCTCTTTCGCCTTTAATTCAGCCGTGGTCCTGATCAACTCTAACCATGGCTCCCGATCTTCGTCCGTCAAAGGCACACCTCGAGACATTTTTTCCACATTGGACTTGGGATGTAACTCATCTCCTTCCACATAAAACATTCCCAGCTCTTTAGCCAGCGCACTTCCCAGAGTTGACTTACCCGTTCCGCTCACACCCTGTCATGTACAGTTGGAATGAACCAGGTTGTAGACAGACGTCATGTAGACAGCAGGAAGAGTCAAGTTTTTGATCAGCATGTGATTGAGCTCAGGAAGAAGGATCCCCTGACAAAACTCACCATCACCACAATGAAGATCAACTCTGATAATGAGTTGTTCATGGAGACTGCATGCATACTGATGACTGGTTCTAGGAGCCTAGTCACTATACGGAGGATTGAGCGGGACCGTTCTTCTGTCAAACAGCAAACAGCTAATTTAAAACTACCGAATATGGAGTTTGTCGGATATCAAACAAACATTTGGTATACTCTTCAATTAGCTGGGGGCGGTCCGGCGGACCGCCATAGATTTTTTTGAGATGTTCCTCTATATCAAACACTGTTGGTCCAAATATTCTACACATACAGTGACATGATACTAGATGGGGGTAGAATACAAATACACACATGAAGGGTGGAATCAAAGGTATATGGAGTAGTCTAGGAACCTTGATGTGAGGCACCAAAATCTAATGAAGAGTAGGCAGGAGGCAGCTGTTCAAACGACGTCCGAGGGAGAACCAAGTCAGAGCGTCTTTCTTCCTCACCACCCAACAATTGAATCCAGTTTGGAGTGTCTTCCCTGTTACCAAATGACTTGTGGCGAACCTGTACGCCAGACACCATCGGCACATTCTGCCCGCCCATTGATCCTCCCATGGACAAGTCGCATGGCGTAGGAGGAAGACAACGACCCATACCCGAGGAGGTCGCTGTAGGGATCGGGGGTAAGGGCGGAGGGGATCTTGATAGCCTTCCGAAAATCGTAGTCTCACTATGTAAATGACTCTGTACTCGGCGAATGACACGGTTGTCACCGCCCAGAATTGCAGGTGTCTGTGGAAGCGGCCGCCTCACTGAGTAGGTATGCAAGGCGGGCTCTGACGGACGTCTCTTCCGAAGAGACGATGATCCGACAGATGAATCTGTAGGGTCGGAAATAAATGTCAATCGGTTGTCATTTTGCGATGGTAATGCATTCCTTTCAGTCGGCCATGACTCGTGATGGAGTGATTGATCAGCGACGTGAGAAGCATTACCTGGTGACCCGCTGCACGTGATATCATCATCATCGTCCGAGGAAAAGGAGAGCACAGATTTCAGCTCAGGCCAAATTTGTGGTAGCTGGGAACCTCTATACACATTATTCGGCATCTGTGAAGGAGTGGCATTGAGCTTATCAGATCGTTGTTGAGTAGGTGAAGATGATGGCTGGGACAAGAGTGGTTCCCTGTGTGCGGTTTGGAGGGTGGCGGTCGATTGCACATCACCGATAGAGATCGCACTTGAGGATGCGCTTTGAGCAACTATCCATTCTTGTGGGTCACAGACAAGAAGAATGGCAGTTACCAGGAGGTGGTCGAGGAGAAATATTGAAACGCCCTGGTGCAGAAGCATGGGACCGACGTTACGCTCGTCATGTAATGTCTCATAGACACTCAATCTTGCCGGAAGCTCATCATCAGGAGGATTGAAAACTGCAATCGGTCCTCTGACAGGGGTGGAATTGCACTACACGATAGTCAATACGAATACCACGGTGGGATTTAGTTAATACATACCCAATATGCCGCACCTTGTTTTTGCCACTTCATCGAGTGCGAATAATAAGGCAAGTTAAATTTTCTGGACCCACTTGTAGGACAAGTGAGCAAGGTCATAATCTGAAGGCGAGCATGGCTCACCTTTTGAAAGTGCTCGGCCTCAGATATGAGTCTCCGCCGTTCCAATGATGGCCCTTGAGTTGAACGAGGACGCCATCCAATGTACTCTTACCCTTATTTTTGGCTGGTATGATCCTTGGCCACCTGATGCTGGCTGTCTTGACAGGTTTCTGCCCTGGGTCAGCTCGACTGATGGTGGTGGTCACACCAACAGTTGTGATGGTATAGAGGGGAGATAGAGAAGCATCGTCTTTGAGGGTAGAATCAATTAGTGAATGAGAAGAGAAGTTGAGCGTCAGGAGGGGAGCCTTGGATATGGTGCTGGGTGAGCTTGTGGACTCTGGACGGCGCAGATAAGGAAGCCTGACAGAGGCAAGGAGGGACATGTATCTCGACTCAGGCAAGGGGTGGAAATTCTACCATGAACCCAAGCATTGGAGGAAGAAAGGAAAGGATATTTATTGAATCTTAAGATGTAGCATCCAGCCATCACATGTTCTGTCCCCTGTCCACAGTGGCACACGCCGTCCTAAAACAGTAATTATGTTCCAAGACGACTTTCCAAGCACCTGAGTCACAACAAGCCTGTATGACTGCAGCCTCATGACCAGCAGCAATAAATGTAGCTATCCCGTCAACGAAGCGGATCTACTAAGCAGAGAGATTGGGTCAAAACGTGTGAAATGTAGAGAATAACGTGATATCCAGACAGGTCCAAATAAACACGCCTTGACCCGTTGCCGCCATGTCGACCAGTATCACCGATCCTACCTCCAGCCCGTGAGTCTCATTCACCGTACTTCTGCCTGCCATTTACACGTCGATTCCCAGCCAAAACACGTCTGCTGCCGACAACACTGCTGCTGCTTCACCGGGCAAGGGCAAGGGGAAAGCCCTTGTTATGGATGACCCCATCGACGGAGAGGAGGAAGACGATGAAGACGACGACGATGAGGGCGACGAAGACGAAGAGGACGAGGACGAAGAGGTGAGAGAATATAAAAATCTTAGCCGCAATACACTTATGTTTCTCTGGCTTCTTTTTCAGGAGTCATATGACGATATCGATCCTTCTGCTATCCTGAAGAGTGGTAGCAGAACCCGCGGCGTTGTTGTTGACTACAACTCTGCGGAAGCTTTGGAAAAGGCCGGCTTTAAGCCAGGGGAAGCCGACGACGATGACGACGACGATAACGCCATGAATTAAATTTATTGCTGTCTAGGCCTTTTTTTCTGTTGCCGGTTACTAAATTTACCAACATACATATTCCATCTTCGTTTGCTTTGGCCTAGCGGTTTGCAGCGGAGATTTCCGGCATTTGGTCCATGTGAACAGCAAGGATTCCTCATCGCTGTTCGAATGCGCTTCTTAAGTACACTTCTAGCGTCTGCCGTTCGACGGGTCTGTGAAATGCTTTTGCTGATCAACCAATGCTTAAACTGTCCCGGTTCTAACTCAACTGTGACCAAGCGTCAAATTCTGTATGATCCATTTGGAGCCTTGACGTTTACCCCCCTTCCTCCGAGTAGCCATAATATACCGCGTGAGCTTGTCAATGTCATAATACTGTCGACAGGTGTGCCCTCGTGGCATTCAAAGAAGCTTTCGGCAAAATGTATTTATATTCTCTCATGTCAATATTAATCGACCCATGATCTTCAACTGCCGCATCGACTCAATTTCATTCATGTCATTGACCACGCAACCAGTCGTACAAGCATGTGTTCACAGCTAGAGAGAGAGACCACCACTCATCATGAACATCGCGGTTTTAGTGGTTTTGTGTTTTTTTTTTCGACGACCGGTCAGAAGCTTCCATTTCGGGATGACTTCCCACAGGCAATCTGAGAGACCCAGATTCTCTCCCAGAATGGACGAGATACTCGGAATTCAATTTTGAATTTTGTTTAGATCTCCGGTCTCATATAGACGGATCAAAGTTACATACTACTGTGTAATCATCTAGATGACACCTGGAATGGAATGGAGATGATTAAAATTTACTTATTTTTGCTGACAGTTTTCTCCTCTTGTATCCATCTCTTCAGCATTCATGATGATTTGCAATTTTGTTCTTTCGTCTTGTTAAATGGTAACAAACTCCTGATAGTATATTAGTTCTGTCTAGTTTATAATATAACCTTCATTCTCTCCTCCTGTTTGTTATTATCAGACTTGGATTCGGTATCTTACAGATATAATAAACTCCAGTAGTTGTATTGTAATTTCTTGGCCTAATCATCGAAGACAAACAGCCAAGACTTTCCATAGCCCTTGTCCCTACTTCATAGGATGCGCCTGTTTCTTGAAATCACAACCACCTAGCAGTAAATTGGGCAGAACACATAAGCTGTGGCTAAAGTTGTTCTATCTGCTTGTCTTCTTCTCTTACTTCGAACTCGTTATAGAACATACCAACAAGTGAGAGAATTTTCTAGTGTAAGAATAACCTGAGCATTAATTGACCAACACCTTCTGAGGTAGTGACTTTGGGATAATCCTAAGTTATAACTTGTCAATATAAGTTTAACTCAGACACCGGGCTTTTCACAATACATGAACAAGGTCTCTAAATTAGATTTAGCAAGGCGCTCTATGGATCTAGTGTAGCACATTCAAGGGCACAGATGTTATCAGAACCACATTAAATTCCCTGTTCGCTCGTAGTCTTCATGTACCAGGGTTCTGGGGTAGTGAATTGGTTGACAGGCACTCCAAGCTCGAAAAGGCGAGAGAGGGCGTCAGCAAAACTATGACACGCATGTCAGCCTCTCAGAGATACAACAAAGAAAGATCCATACTGCTTGAACCAGAGATCTTGATCCTCAGCATACGCTTTTGCCCATTTCTTGAAACTATTATCTTGGGTCAGTAGGTAGTCAGTCCTAATATGGAGTTGGTTAGAAAATACAGGAATAAATTCGTATGAATGCTTACGGTAGCATCATAAGAGAACGAGTTTTCTTATCCTCGAGTTGCTTAGGGCCATCCCACTTTTTCCATGTCCATGTTTCATCGAAAAGAAGCTTAAAATATTCATTGGTCACTGTGATTCGCGAGAAGGTCCAAGGGCCTTCATATCCAGAACTGGAGGCAAATTAGCAATAGCCACATCAACACTAAGACAATGCTTACCGATCTTTATGGCAACGACCCAAGTTGTGCGCACCGGAGAGAGAAACGATATCTCGATCGTCGAGCCTGAGCTGTTGTCAGCTCTCGTCAACTTGTGGTCACTGAGGGAATACATACCCCATGCGGTAGAAGATAGTCCTCAAGTGGTCCGCGCCTTTTGAAGCATCGGGGAGACGGCCGTCGGGGGTTGCCTGAGCCGCAAAACCATCAATCCGGCCTGGGCGCCAAGGAATCGGCGGACCATCCATTTCCTGTGGCGAAGATCCGTAGTTAATGGTCGATACATCATCATCATAGGACACCAGGACAAACCTGGACTGCGCAAACTCCACCAAGAGTCCATAAATCACCATAGGTAATCCAAGGAAATTCCTTCTTGATTAACTCCAGGAGCTCTCGAGCAACGTTCAAGCCTGCATTAGCTCCGTGAAGCGATTCTGGCTCGAATCGCATGGTTGCGTAATTGCTTTTCGAAAAAGATGGCATCAACGTGAGATAAAGATCAAGAATAGGAGAATCTAACCTTCCACCTGTATTTGAATCCTTATCATAAGTGCCCGAAGCGTGCCAAGAGAGACGGAGGATGATGGGTCCATAAGAGCCATCTTCCAAAAATACATTCAGTTTAAATCTGGAATGAACATTGCATATTTACCATCATAGTCTCCAGCGTCGTGAACGAGCTCAGCAATTCTATTATAAACCTGGCGTGCATTTGAATATAAGGCCTCAGAGAGAAGTTGGCGAAAACAGACCTTTTGGTAGTCTTCTTTGGTAGGTACAAATCCAGAAGCAGATTTTGCGGTCTGCGCCGCAGACTTTGCAGCTGTGTTCGTCTCCCTGCCTAAGTCGGTAAAGTAAAAGAGCGCAAAAGTGCCAATCGCTGCTACTCCAACGCCAGCATAGAGTGCAGTATTCGCTTTTGGGGGAGGAGGTGTGGTTGCAAAGCGACGTAGGGTGATGCCAGGTTGAACTGTTCTCTGAGAAAACATGACAGGAAAGGTACCCCTGCGAAGGGCTTGTGCACGACGAAAAGCAGAGCAAAAAGACATGACAGTGTTATTGAAAGTATGGAAATCAAACGCTGCAAGAGCTGATTAATATAGTAATAAATATTATGGGCGCTGACAGTTCTTGTTTCTTGGTCACATGCTGCCCTCATTTGGACTGTACCTGATCTGATTTCAAAGTCCCAAAACAGAAATCAATTTGCCCTTTTTGACTTGATTTTGTTGATCATCAATTATGCTAAGATAAGGAGCACCATACTTCAAAGCTGGGTAGCTGTGGATCTCGAAAGCTACGTTAATTAATGATACAGTCATTCCAGCGGTTAACATGATAAGTCTATGAGTTAAAAAATCTACTGAAGAGTTGGGAGCATGGAATATGTAATCGAGAAACAAATGGGAATGAATAAACATCATATAGAAATAATTTGATGAGAGTGACTGGCCATGCAGACGGCCCTGTGTTTGCTAGCGGCAGCTGCTCTAGAGTCTGCGTCACATCCTCCGCAGAGACTGGATGGTACGGAGCCAAATCCAAAATTAGATCATACACTGACATTGAGATCCGCATCACTCGATGTTGCACACTACTCATGTTCGTGTGCGGCCTCTTCATACGATGGAAGCCCACGCATGCTCTCCAGAGGCGGTACTCCACCTCCAATAAATCCTCTTGAGGCGATCGAGTAATCCGGCACCTCCGTCATTATCCGGTGCAATAAATCTGCTCCATTGACCCCTTCTGATGGCGTATCGGTTCCTGAACGTTGAGGTTGCTGTCCAGAAAAATCAGATTGAGTACTGTGGGATCTAGAGTGTTGACCTTCGTCTGCAGATTGATGGCTTCCATGTCGAGAAAATAGAGAATGCGGACTACTAAACGAAGTGAGAGCACGCAAGATATTATGACGGTTTCGGCCGTGATTGTTAGCATGATGAGTGGTGACACCATCATGATGATGAGAACCGTCAGGACTCGCTGGTCGACTATTGTGGCGGCTTTGAGAGCTACTTGGATTTTGGCTAGAAGATCGTGACGAATCAAGAGTAATCTGTTCAGAGAGAGCATTTGGCTCTGGTGCAGAAACGTCTTGTCGAAGGTGGGAGTCTGATAACGAAAGTAAAAGTTCAGAGTGAAGTAGATCAAGAGTCTGGATTCCATCGGAGTCTGGCGCCTGAGGCAGCTGTGAAAGAACATGGGGTTCCAATGGAGATGAATAACCGGAATGAGCTCTCGAAGGAGGGATGGAAACAGAGGAATCATGTGTGTCGGCTCCCAATTGCGGACTGACGTGGTGTATCCATGGATTGTTGATGCGAACGGTGGAAGTCTCAGGAAGGTACATGTTAGCTACTCGATCTCTGATATGTGCAGCATAACTTGGCAATTCACGATCAGTCTCCTCCTCGGATAATGCCCCGGATGAACCGAGAAGAAGTCGACGCGTTGCAGCAGAAAACGAGCGAGCTTCTTCCAGGAGCCGATGGTCCAGAATATGAACAGGCAGTGAGCAACGCAGCTCTGAAGTATGACCATCCAGATTGCGCAATAAGATGCTCCAACGCACACGATGATTGACCATGATCGGTTCAATGGAATGTGAAGGTGTAATGGATATGATAGGCAAAGGAATTGTAAGTGTGACCGTAACTTCACTAGTTTCTTCGTTTTCCGGTACCATAGTTGATGTATATGGAGAAACCGGGGAAGATGGGCTATCAGGAGAACGAAGACCGGTCGGTGAGGTGTCACCTGATATACTTGTACTGGGTCCAGCGATAGGATTCCGTGGCAACTGCGCAGTGCTGGCATTTTGGCTGGCCAGCAAATAGCGGGAACGGGGATCGGCAACTGTGGCCTGCCCATCAATTATCGCATGATTGATTGCAGCAACGGTATTGACGTTCTCTTGTGGCCCACCACGTACGTAGACTTTTGTGGTCTCTTGAATTGTCGTTTTGATGTGACTGACGCAGACACCTTTAGCTATTGGCGAAAATTTCATGATTGCAGTCAAATTATCTCCCAGCGCCCAGGCCTTGTGGGGTAAAGTGATCGAATACATGATCTTCTCCGGCCACGTATTCTCTATCTCGAGAGTCTGCTGATATTCTAATGCTTCGTGGCCAAAGGATCGAGTGATATATACTGGCAAGACGGCATGAAGATTAGAGCTCAAACCAGAGCGAACTGCCATTGCACGTAATTTGTAAGAGATGGAGGCACCACCAAATGCGGATGTACCCAAACTCGACGGGAGGCTACCCCCAATCGTAGATTGGAATGAGAATGTGTGGCGACCTGCTTTGACGGTACGAGCATGTCGCTTATCTCCCTCCAGGAACGACCACTCATGGTTACAGATAACGTATGTCACAGAAGACGAATTAGCACTCAGCAAACTTTTAAAATAGGTCAGTATGTAAACATCATCAATGATTCAAAGGATCACTCACGACTCTGATGCAGGAACAGGTATCCGTCCCTTCCCTCGAAATTGGAGCGTTATTTCTTTGAGAGAGGTATCCTCAACCAAATGGAGTGTGACATGACCAGAAAGCCTTGTTGACTCAACGTCGACTCCAGTGCCCTTGAGTGTCAAATGCTGTGCGTCGAGGGCGATTTCCAAATGAGACCGTTCTTTGGAGTGGCCCAAATCGTGGTCAGCCAGATATGAGGCTGAATGGGTACGAGACGGAAGAGAGGGCCTCTCGGGATCTTGAGGGACAGGGACATGAGAAAAATAGTCCTGTAGGGCTGAGGACGATGACCCTGCCGAAGGAGTCATTCTGAGGAGTCTCGAAGGATTAAAGAGTCCTGTTGGAATGTGAATTCGCGCCAGAGGCAAAACCTGTGCTGGGGGGCGTAATTTCTAGGAGGTGACAGTCAAAAACAAGTCGAAAACAAGTGAAAGAGGCGGCTGATAAAATAAACAAATGGTTCGGAGGCCATTGATTGGAATCGGATCCGATCTGCCCCTCCAATTGTTTGCCACTTATTTTCTCACCCTGGCCGTCACGGGATCACTGGTATGTAGTTGACTGGCTCAAATCAAATCAGGCTCTGGTGTACAAGTTAGGCCAGTAGTTTATTTTCAAATGTAGTTGTCTATGGTTAAAAAAGAACGAACGTTGACGCGAAGCCACCCCAGATATTGTCTCGTCACGTCACAAAACAACTCACCAAAAAGGTGAACGGTATAAAAGGCTAGGACAAATTGAGAAATTTCCACTCCAAACATTGGAAGCGTATTGAGATGTCAAGGCAATCGGCGGTCGATTCCATCCGATCAACCTCCATAGACAGGACATCATACTCACCACCTCCCTGAGAACCGTTATCTTTGATAACATCCTGCATATGATAAGATATGAGCCTCAAAATTGTTGCATTACAAATCTTCGGGACTTGTCCGGTGCCAAGATGGTGCGACTTGCTACGATGATGGAATGATTCATCAGAGTACCGCAACAAGCATCAAAGATCGAAGGGGGGCTGTGCGTGGTTAGTTGTTCGTTCTCTGTGAATGTGCCCTTGGTACTGTGAGAAAAGTCCGGAGTTCGTGGCGAATATAAGGTTGAGTGTTGAACACAAGCTTCACGGCGGAAGTATGAAAAAGGGGGGTCTCTGACGGCACTACTACAATTATTCACCACAACATCAGAAGTCATCCGAATGCCCCTACGCGAAGTTTGATCCAAAGACAGGATCATCAACGTAAGGGACAATGCTCATCGTCGGAGGCTCTCAAATATCATGGGATCGTATTGTTAATTGGTCTACCATGTATCCAGGAAGATTGATGAAAGACAAATATTATTTGGTAAAAAAAAAAACAAAAAAAGTGATCCGTCTTATGAAATTGTCCGAGCTTACGTGCAAAAGGGGCTACAACATCTAAATACGCTATTATTAGATCCTTTCAAGTTTCCAGTCCCAACATACAAATGGAAGCAGGCAAATAAGAAGCAAGTTTGTCACAAAGACTCACTCCTATTTCATAGATGACATGGAATTTCCGGGAAAAGTTCATTCCAAAGACCAGATGGGGCCGTTTATCCATTTTTAACGCCACGCCTAACCAATCATCATAATAAGATGAACAGACTCCACATTTACCTCAAGACCTCGGCGCAGTCTCAGTGACGACCTTACTCACACATATAAATGGTCCAGAATGCATACCCAAGAACGGGTATACCGAAAGGAAGCCTGACACAATGCCAAGTCACATTTTTTTAGAAAAGGAGACACAACAGCTTCCCTGCAATACGTTGGTCATATAACACTTCTTCTCTTCACCACATTCCATTCAGAAATATGGACTTCACCACAATTGGATTTTTTTTCTCATTGGGTATGTCAACTAACGTAACAATTACCGATCATTGCATCTTTCTATCCAGCAACACAATCACCCATTTATCCTCCATAACTTTGACTTCAATTTTATTTGTCTCGCCCATCTCTCAACATGCAAAAAATTGTTCAAGAGCGAACGACAACAGCACAACACAACAAAAAAGGTGGAAATAGAGAGAGGTGAAGAGGTAAGTCAAGAGAGAGAGGAGGGGGAGAAATAAGTAGCGAGAGAACTACAGATGTATCTAAAGTGTTGTCAATCAGGCGGTGAGAAAGAGTTCAGTGTAAAGGATGGGACAGCAACCGTGTCAAGGTCGCTATTGCAATGGTACAACGTGAAGGAGCGTCAAGACGATAACAATTCAAAAAGGCCTAATTTTAGAAAGGAGATCAAGCACAGAACACAACTGGTATTGTGCCTAGGCAGCAGGAGCTGGGGTAGGTATAGCAGGAGATGGGGTAGTACCTTGACGAGGACCTCCGTGATCACCTCGGTAACGGCCCTTTCCTCCACCTCGACGTTCACCATCACCACGACCACGATATCCTGTTTAGAACGTGAGGAACCATCGTAGACAAGAGAAACAAAGCGTACCACCACGCCCTCTATCACCGCCACGACCACGGTAATGTCCACGGAATCCACCACGGAATCCACCACGATCGCCATGATGTCCACCACGATCGCCATGATGTCCACCACGATCGCCATGATGTCCACCACGATCGCCATGGTGTCCACCACGATCACCATAATGTCCACCACGATCACCAAAATGTCCACCACGATCACCATAATGTCCGCCGCGACCATGACCACGACCATCCCCACGATGACCTCTTGCTGTTTGTGTAAAGCCCTCTTCATCTTGGGAAGGAGCACCTGGACCCGGTGCTGGGACTTGACCATTCACTTGCTCGGCAGGGGTTGCAGAGCCAGAGGTACCAAACTCGGCATGCAAGCCTGCAATCGAGGGCAGCTCTTCTGCTGTTTCATCAGCGGCCCAATCGATAGCGGCGGCGGAACCGATAGCGGTGGCAGGGACTTGTTTATCCGAAGCCAAATCAATTACCTGCGCAAAAGCATGAATTAAGAAGGATAGGATGGACATGGAAACACCTCACCTCGGGAGCGACACCTTGTTCTGCATGTCCATTGACCGATACAACAGGAACATTTGCGGGAGCCTCATCAAATGGGCCCTCGAGTTCACTATCCTGCATAAAGCGGAAGCTGTTTGACGCCGCAATGGCTCCAGAGACAGTGCTGACAGGAGCAAGGGCATCGGACTCTGAAGGAGCAGCAGCGGAGACAGTAGTAGGAAGTTGTTCTGCGGTCGAGGAGGTTTGTTCCTCTGGCTTTGTGTTGGGCTCGGGCTCGTGCTCGGGTTCAGGTTCGGGTTCAGGCTCTGGGGTTGGCACTGTGGGAGGGTTGAGAGCAGCATTTGTGATTTCAATCAAGCGCTCGTCTGTGATATTCAGTTGTATGTCAAGCGTTTTTTTAATTGGACATACGAGATACGCCTTGCCAATCGCCTTGGCGATGAAGGAAGAGGGCAAGAGCAGTTTGTTTTGGATCGCTGTCCGGACTGAGGAGAGCGTCGCGTAGAGAATGGATGGCTTTTATTTCTTCGTCTTGAATGGAGATATCTATTTCGCCCTTGGCAAGGGAAGAGTGGAACCGGAGAAAGTCAACGAGTTGGGCAGCGCCGGAAACTAGATCGGACTAGGGAACATGAGACGGCGAAGAGTGAATAGACAGAGGGTAGAATACCTGGGCAGCATCGACGGCACACTGAATACGGGCTTTTTCGGCTTTTTCAGCCTCGAGGCGACTGGCAGCTGCTTCACGGGCCGATTCAGCTTCATGAGCCTGGCAGGGATGGTCAGACGTAGTTGCAAGGGAGCCAAGGGCAGGATAACCTCGAGAGTGGTAATGATCAAGGCCAGTTCCTTTTGGACAGCCTCGTATTCTGGAAGCTGTATGATGGTGCGCTTCTGGTCTTCGTCAAGTTTTTCGGGGTCGGCGGTAGCATAGGCGCAGCAGCGGTTCTGGCAAAAAAAACTGAGCAGCAGAGAAAAAGACGGGGAAGGGGACATGCGATTTTTTTTGTAGCCGACCTCTTGCGCTTGGAGAGCAGATCAAGGATGAAGCTGGGTTTTGAGTCGTCGTCGTCGGGGACGTCGAGGGGCTCCTGGGGGACAGGGTCCTTCGGGGTGTCGTCGTCGTCGGCGTTCTTGGGCCTCCGTTTTTTACGCTGAGCCTTTTGTGTGGGAGTTGGGGGAGGAGCGCCGGGGACAGTGCGTTGTTCGGGCATGGGAGGAAGAACAGAAAGTGAGAATAAAATATTCGCACGGTGAGATGGAGCTGTGGTTCGGCGACGGCAACGTCGTGCTCGTCGCCGACAACGACGTCGCCTTCTGCGTCCACAAGGGTGTCCTCGCCCGTCACTCGCCCGTCCTCGCCGCCGCCATCGCCCTCCTCGACAGCTCTCTCCCCTGCCCCCGCCTCGTCCTCGACGACCCTCCCGACGACCTCGCTCGCTTCCTCTATGCCCTCTACGACGGCGTCTCTGCCCTCAGGTACGACCCCTCCGACTTTGACGTCGTCTCCGCCCTCCTCCGCCTCGCAACCAAATTCCAGGCGCAGAAAATCCGCGACGACGTGCTGCGCGGTCTCTCGGCGACGTGGCCCTGCACGCTTGCCCAGTGGGAGATCCGCGAGGCTGCTGCCACCAACGCCAGCGGTCTCTACAAGCCACGGCTGTCCTATCCCCACCCCGTCCTCGTCGTCAATCTCGCACGCGCCACAAATGTACCCGAGCTGCTGCCCTCGGCGTTCTACGACCTCTGTCGCTGCCCACCCAGCGACATCGCCTCTGGCTACACAGACCCCCGTTCTTCCACCCTCCACACGCTCTCCCCGCAGGACCTCATGAGCATCCTCAAGGGCAAGGAACACGCCTCTCGCTATCTCTCCACCTTTGTCGTCAACGAGCTCGAAGGCCGCCAGCCCGCTGCCACTTGCATCTACCTCCCAGAAAAGGACCCTGTCCGCAGACGCACATGCCAGGCCGCCTTCGAGGCCATCACCTTTGAAATCCTCCGCGACGTCAACGGCGTCGTTTGCCACAGAAGCTCCGACCCCCTCTTCGCCATCGTCGATGCAGAGCTCATGCAGACAAGGCAGGACGCCTCGTTTTCCCTCGGTGTCTCCCTCAGAGCCTGTGAACACTGTCGCGCAGAGTTTGCCGCCGCCGTCGATGCCGTCCGTGAAGAGTTTTGGAGCAGACTCCCCCTCTGGTTTGGTCTCCAGGTCCCCAACTGGCCTGTCTAGTTATTATCATTATTACTACTATTTGTATTCTATTATCTCTTCAACATGGACACCCATCCAGCACACGGAATCGAGCTTCTCGTCCTGTCCTTCCTCCAGCAGCTCGTCCACACCAGTGGTCTCCAGTTTCCCCAAAAAACAACTGCCAGTCACCGACGAGCACAGTCGAAAATCCAACTCCAGCTCGCCAACCGCACCGCCAGAACGCCCACAAAGACCCTCGTCTATCCCAAGAAATCCAATACCGCAAGTCTGAGGCCTTTTGGTAAGCCCATACATGCAGAACTAGACTCTTTTAATGTCGTTAGCACAACTCTTTCGTGTCATGGACCTTGCCCACGAAGCGATTATCGACGACATTCCCATGACGAAAAGGTGAAAGAAATTCAGACATAAATGCCAGCTGACACTCCCAGCAGAGACATCTACTATAACGATGTTCAGCTTTTCAAGTCTCAAAGGACGGTCGACTCGGTCAGAATTACCTTGCTGTCCAAAGTCAATGTCCTCACAAACACTCGTCGTAGCTCGTTGACGACCTGGCCGCGACTCTTGACCTTGACAGATCCTTCCTCAACATCCGTGCATCCAGTAAAGGTCTCATCTGTGGCTCCGGTCTCTCAATTCGTCTCTCCACCGGCGAGGAAATCCAACCCACAGATACCAAAGTGCATATACTCATCTTTTTCCGCAAATCTGTTTCAAGTCATTTTTAGGGTACCTTGATCCCTGCAGGCGAAGATATAGACTCTTTCGGATTAGACGAAGACGTCCGCTGGGTTTTGGTCGTGGAGAAAGAGGCAAGTTTTCCTAGACCCGTCTACCGGAGGCGGGTCCTTAGGATCATATAGGCTGTCTTTCAAACCCTCTGTCATTTGAAAGCATCGGACCACTGTAGAATGCCTGGAAGAGGCTTGATCATCACGGTTTGACATCTTATCTCACTTGACGAGGCTCAGAGCCCCTGAACTCTCTAGGGAAAGGGCTATCCAGACGTTGCCACCCGCCACCTAGTCAAAAGCCTCGCAGACAACTTACCACCTCGGTAGTATCTGACCAGTGAAATAGACTGCTTCTAACCTGCCAGTAGTATACCAATAATGGCACTTGTAGACGCAGACCCATACGGTCTCGATATCCTCTCAGTGTACAATTACGGAAGCAAAGCCTTGAAGCATGAGAACGAACGGCTGGCTGCTGGAGGAAAAGTCGTGTGGATTGGGGTTCTTGCAACTGAGTTTTCGAGGTGCGCACATGCCCACGGTCTGGATGAAACATGTGAAATGTTTTCTAGACTTGGCATCGATAAAGATAAGCTGTTGCCGATTTCACGACAAGACGAGAAAAAGGTAATTCCATTCGATGTTTTCTGCGTGGTGTTCGGAGACCGATGACAACAGGCTTTGGCTATGCTCCAGAGATCAACTGATATTTTGCCTCCGCAATGGAAGTGAGTCCTTTGTACCCTCCGTAGATTTATATAAAACACTCGGCTTTTCTAGGAGGGAACTGCAACATATGTTATTCAACCGTCGTAAAGCTGAGATTGAGATATTATCTTCCCTGAGCATAGAAGATATGTCGCAGAGCAAGACTGCGGAGACGTCATTTTTAGGTGAGATTGGGAATTCGGGGGGACCAAGAGCAAATTATTTCTCACGGAAGATTTGGTGGCCTGCCCCCATTTTTCGATTATGAGATCGTCATTCTCCCTCCACATGACACTCACTGACTGCGGACCTATAGTCACGAGCAACGATGAAGCACATGCAGACCAAAAGCTATGCATCTCAGAGACAGAATTTGTCAACATGGATCCAAGTGAGCTGGCGGTGGATATGTCATCTATACCGGATCATCATCGTGGCAGTGGTGGTGCACGAAACGGACTGTTTGTGTATTTGTGCTCCAAGATAACGAGACTTGTTGAAGAATATGAGAAACGGGACTGTGTATGTAGAGAATGATTAGGTCTTTTTCGGTAAATTAAAAGGGTCATATTTGCGGTGACGGATGGACCGCTACCGCTCAAGATGTTTTTTTCCAAATCCTGGTGACTCATTCAAAGACCATTAGCGACATCACTCAGAAGGTTGGAATCAAGTCTTTTTTAAAAACATAAGACAAATGAGAAAATAACTAAATTGATTGTTACAAGGACGAAATGTAGATTTTTTTTAATGTAATGAAAAAATGAATGATATCAAAATGAGCGTCAAGATTTGGTCAAAAAAAAAACGAATGTCTAAATGAGATCGTCATGGTTCCCTTTGATGAACAAGGGAAAGAAAAGAACTCAAGAAGAAAAAAAAAAAACCATTTTCAGCATGTACCATCGAGTTGGAAAGAAAAAGAAAAGAAACACAACTTTGGATCATCGCGTTGACGATAGATAGGAAGGAGGAGTATCCACCACGGGTTCTTGCAATAGCCGTCCGCTTGCACTTTGTTTTTCTTTATCAGCTTCGAGATGTTTCTGGAATGAATGCATGTCGGAGTACAGAGTTCCAGGGCCCATACCAACGCTTCGAACGGCACCATTCCATGCAGTAGGTGATGATGATGGTGATGATGATGATGATGATGCTACAGCTGCTGACGTCGAGGTTTCACGGGGAAAAACGGGCACTTCAGCAGCACAACTATTTTCCGAATAAGGCGATGTGAGGATAGAAGCACCGTCTCCAAGTCGTGAAGCTGAACGTATAGGGGCTTGACCAGTATTAGGTGAGATACGACCTTCGTAACCTTGTGTGACGACTGCTGGTGGGAGAGGTGAAAGAGGACTTGCAATATCCGAATTGAATTGTCCGCCCCCGTAGTCGTTTCTGTAATTTATGCCTCCAACATTCCCGTTCATATGTGTGAGTCCAACCCCGGGTGACCTATTGCCAGATTCTACCTGTGCCATATTGTTGTAATCATGATTGTTTCGGGTTGAACCACCCGTTCCAGTCAGGAATGCAGAAGAGGAAAATCCTTGAGGTCTCTTTTCTCTCCTGCGTCTACGGTTCCGGACTCTGGCAAGCCACATTGCGAGCAGGCCAATCACGATGACTACTCAAGAGGGTGAGATTAAAATGCAATAGCCGAGGAGAGGATGTAGTTGCTCACATGCAGCAACAGCTATTCCCGCTAATGCACCATTGGAAGGTCTACTTGAACTTTGAGTGCTGAGGCCGGAAATACTCGAAATAGTAGAGGGATGCGCTGAAAGCGTGCCGGAAGTACTTGTTGAGCTGGATCGATTTGCAGCTACTCTAGTACTTGATGTTGGTGCGGGCGTTGGTACTACGCCCATACTTGGTACTGACGTGTGTCCAGCACTCAGAGTCTGAGCGACGCTACCACGGGTACTTATCACTGTTTGGCAAATATTATTCTTGCAACTAGTGATTGTGCAAACTCCTCTTCTACAGTTCATAGAGTTGCTGCCAGAGTCAGAGTCGCTGTCGGAATCTGAGTCGCCGTCATTTTGGCGTGGCCTTTGAATCACAGTAAATTTCAAAAAAGAAAAGCCAGCCCCAGGAGATGAAGTGAATGACTTACTGCATCCCAAGAGCACCAGCACCCAAAGTCTGGAGTAATGCAAGGAAAACGGCAGGGCCCAGGGTTGTTGAAAGCAAGGTGGAAAACATTTTTTTTGCGTTCGAAGAAGTGCGAAGCGTTATGCCATATACAGAAAGGTCGGGAAAGCAGTGACTAGCAGCAGCAACGGGGCTATTAAATAAGGCAGCAACGGGGCCTGGGATACCACGTTTAGTGAGAATTTGCTTCAAGAATTGGACGCTGCCAGAAACGCCTCAGGGTCATCAGGAGAATGAATATATATAACCTTCCGGCAAGGTTTTTGCTGCGATCCTGGCCACATCCGCAATGGAGATTGGGCGGTGTGAGTCTCTTTCCCAGATGGCTATGCATCTGTCTGGAAGAAGAACGCTTCTGCTCGACTTGCACGCTGCGCAAAGAACGAGACCGATGTGGAAATTGGATTGCCAAGGCTTTTTGGACGCTAAAAAAAGTCGGGCTTGTCCTGATCTGGAATGAATACTTACGTTCACCTTTCAATGACTGATGACAGGAACTGACCTGGACTAAAATCGTAGTGGAAGGGGAGAACACAAAAACTGCAATACTCGTGCCGGATGACTTGACCAGTCTCCTGTAGATATACATGACTTGCGTGCCAAAATAAGCAGTCCCATTAGTTATACACATCAATTTCCAGATACTAAATTCTGAGGAAATCCCGCTGTATTCAATAGTGCCTCCTCCTCTCCCAATTGCCTCGGTCCATCGCCAATCCGAGTATGAATGAAACCCTTAACAGCACCGACACCATACGGCTTTGCTACATTCTTGTTAAATCCAGTTGGAACTTGCCCTCTCAACTGACTACCACCAAACAAATCAAAGACATCTTGGAATGAATTCTCCTCTTGAGGGAAGTAAGCAACAATGAGCTTGATAATTTCTTTCATATTCTTATCAAGCGCATAAATGACAGCATTAGGCCCTGCATCGAAAGTGTATGCTGCTTTGTATCCGGTACCAGCTTCGACGGAGAGTCGGTTATATTCAACGATAACAGAGATAATTGCTCTGCTGACGTCGTTCATGTAGAAGATAGGTGGTTCAGTGTCCAATGCGATAGCATGGAACTGATTTGAATCAGCCATAGTCAACCTCGCAAAGGTATCAAAATTCTTCTCTACAATTGCCTGTACGATGATTTCCATCCGATCTGGAACGACTTCTGCAATCCGATGTTCGAGAAGAGTAGAAGTCTTGACCGAACGTTGCATACCGCTCGTACTGGAAGTGCCTTTCTTATCATTAGAAACAATGCAAATGAGAGCGTGCATATCTGGCCAGTGAGACTCAGGTGCGATTTGTTTTGCAAACGAATCAGAGCCGTAGTGATCTGACCCCATTTGCCAGAATACAAAACCACCATAGAGAGATCGACAAGCTGACCCAGAACCTCGACGCGCGATTCGTGACAGAATAGTTGTAGGCACTTGTAGTTGGTAGAGGAGTGCGAGTGAAGATACAAGAGCTGCGAAACCAGAGGCTGAGGAAGCTAGCCCAGCCGCAGTAGGGAAGTTGTTGTGTGAACAAATGTGTACATGATACGCTGACAGCTAGCATCGAAAAAAAGTTGAGAAGGAATCCAAAAGCAGAGGACAGAACTATTTGAAAAGAATTCACCTCTGGCTCGTCAGGATTCTTGTCTTCAACCTGCTTCCTCAGCTTCTTCATCTCCTGAATGCAAGTGGCCAACCTTCCACCTTCCTTGATCTCATCTTCCTTCCCATTAAGCCACAATCGATCTTTCGGAAATGATGGATCCGCACGCGATGTGGTGGTGGACCGCAAGTGATCTTGATCGAGTGTAACAGACAAGGATGAATTTGTGGGCAGAATCAGCTTGGTATCACGCTTGCCCCAGTATCTGTCAAAGTATCAGTAGGAGTCAAGACAAGAAAACCAAGTCTGTAATACTTGATGCAGGCAATGTTGACGGGGGCAGACGCAGTCGCTTGATAGATCGCCATGACAAAAACAGCTTTCCGAAATTCGGAAAATCGTTTATCATACCTCCGCTCGATCAATCAATCAATCAATCAGTTATCTCGTCCGTCATAATTTCTCACCACCAAAAGATAGACAGATTTGAGTTTTTTTTGCACACAAAACACTACCAACTAATACAATGTCAGAAAAGAAGAATACGAGAAACCTAACAAAAAAAACAAAACAGCCAACTTGACAAAAGAGAAGAAAAAGAAAACATCGTGGCGACAGTCAAAACAAGCAAATATATGTGTGTATGAATACGTAGACCCACTGTCCATCAACATAGGGGTAGAAGAATATATACTTGCGAGTACAAGGGTGATGAAAGGAAAAAAGTGTGGTTGACAGGATAGTCAAGAGGTGTGTGTAGTAACCGTACCGCAGTAAAAAAAAAGGTTAGGGAGTGAATAGAGCAAACTCAAGACGCAGTTCGCGAAAGCTGATCCTTTGGATGTTTGACGCGGAATTCAGCACTCAAGCACACATGACTAAAAACTAATTAAGTGATTTCCAAAGGGACAAGGTCGAAAATGTACGCACTCGGAGGGGAAATGGGCATTCGGAAACCCGACAACTTTTTCTAAATAGCCTTCGTCTACCTCTCCAAACACTGCGTTCAAACCAAGGTTAGCCGTCGTGTACCACACATAGTCGAGCATGCCCCGGAAGCTCGGAGTGACATTTGTTAATATCTGATCACTGAGCCCAGGAGCCGAGTATGCGCTTTTCAGGCTTAGCCGATGGTGCAAACCGTCTGATGTGTATCTCCCGTACGTATGGGACATGAAGTCAGGGTGATCTGCTGCCAACGTACCATTCGACAGAAACTCGTATACGCCGGATTGTGGCACCGAGTTAAAATCGCCACAAATAACCAAAGGAATCTTAGTACCGTCTGCATACGAAGGCGGCGGTCGCAAGGAAATCAGATTCGCTTCGCCCTCTAATACTTTCTGTGGTGGACGCGGAGGAAGTTTGGCAAAATTGTGGGCAATCTTCTCGACTTCTTCAACGAGTAGTGCGACTTGAATGAGTTTGACATCACGGTACGCTGGGTCCCAGTGTATGTGAGCATTGGCTATGATAAAACGAGTACCGGTCTTTTTGTCCTCGTAAAGCGCTACGACAGCTAGATGGTCTTTCCCAAGAACTCGGTTGAACATGTCGTCTGTCTTCTTGAAGTCCTGACGTTGCATGGCGACGGTACTAAACTCAATCAAATGCTTCTCGACCAGTTGGTACCTGAAATATAAGGTGAGTGATATGTAATTCTCTATGGATACTGAAGCACATACTTGGATGTCTTATGAAAAATTGCACACCCATCTACCAATCGCCTATCTTGCTCATTATTCATTGTCTTTGCTCGTGATTTGGGCCAATAGACACTATCATAGCCCCGCATGCCCAAGTGTTTAGAAAAGTACTCCTCATACTGTGCAACGTCCACTTCTTGTAGACACAAAAAGTCAGCATCAGAACTGATAATTTCTTCCAAAATAAGTCGCTTTCTGTAATCCCAGGATAACGCCCAAGATGGTGTGTAACCGTACAACTTTTCCGTAGCGTATTTCTCGCACAGAATGTTGTAGCTCAATACACTGACTATCTCGGCGCTAGGGTCGTTGATGAGAGCATCCTGTTCGGCAGGAGATAAGAGAGGCTTCCAGACTCGTTGAGGGGGAGGTGCAGGCACGGGTCCTGTATCTCGCAGATAAGAAATAAATGCCGGTGTCCCATCTTTCTGCACCATAGACTTGAGACGTGCTTCAAGCGGGTTACCCTCAATACCGAGGGTTTGAAGCAGGTGCATGGTACCAAGCTCAGGAGGAAGCGTTGATAGATTATTGTCAAAGACATACAGCTCTTTCAGTGATGTGAGCATCCCAAGCTCTGGAGGCAATGAGGTAAGATTGTTTCCGGATAAGTCAAGGAGTTCCAGGTGCCGCAACTTGGCGATCGCCGGGGGAATGGACGAGAGGAAATTATGATTCAGGTAGAGAGTGACGAGAAAGGTGAACGAAAAAAGCCCCGAATTTGGAGGCAGGTTCTTAAGATTAACGCCACCCATGTCAAGTGAGGTCCATGTATTCTGAGGTGGACGAATCGTATGAGGACGAGGTGCCACCGCAATCGGTGCAACGGTAGACGAGGGGTGGTTGGTTACAGAAGGAGATCCATCGTCTTGGGAAGTGGTAGGGGAGGTATCCGATTCCCTGGAAGTGCCGTTGCCATTAACTTCAGGTACAGGTTTATTTGGGTTGGTGATTGTGATTGCAGACTTGGCTACTGATCGAGCAGCCATAGCGCTCTGCCGCGCACGGTGATGGGGCGAACGAGAAGACCGAACCATCTATTTGGAGAAAAAATGAACAAAAGGCTGGAAACAAAACAAAGAATCAAATGAACGGCAACTGACCTCACACTTGAGGAGCTGCTGTTGCCAGTGTTGTGACATGATCTGGCCATTGACACCGGCTGGTGAAGCCTGTGTATATGGATGTTGTTGATGAGATGTGCCATTTGGAGGTGAGGGATAGTGTGACAGCGAATTATGATGATGATGTTGGAGCGAAGGAAGGGCAAGAGGATGATGTCCTTGGGGATGTTGGAGGGAATTAAGAGAGCCATTGGAATATAGAGCATAACCTGGGGATGGAGGGGGAGGGCCTACAGGGTTCTGGGAGCCCGGGGGAACGAGAATGGAGTGGTGCGACCGAGTCCATGGGGACTGGTCATGAATATTCCCAAGCTTTGGGTTGATTCCAGGGGAATGTTGAGAATAATACATCGCATTTGCGACGACAGTGTCGGCCAGTAAAATATCCAAGAAATGAGCTTGACCTCGGTTGCCTCCCGAATGGATTCAGCGCTGATTTCAGGCTTTTGATGACGTTACTGAGCACAATCGTGATGTGGTAGTACTCTCTTAAAAACTATTCAGAGTGAGATTCGGGGACTGGGGAATGTCAGGACGAGCTAGCAGTTGTGGACTCCTGCCAATGGACGACTCGAATCTACTCCGTAAACTTGTGGGAATATGACTAAGCACGCTCCACGTCTCTGGTCTTTTCTCACTATTGTCTTGCATAAACACTCCACGATACCCTGTGATTTCAGACAAATAGGTGTCAAATACAATGTCTCCCAGGAGTACATTGTTCAAAGTTTCGCTGTCCACAGCACTCAGGAAATTCTTCTCGTTTGTTACATCACCTGTGACCTGGGGAACAAAAGTCTATCAGGTGCTGCACACGCCTTTGAGGTTCACAGTGGTTTTTGGCAAGTCAAGGCTTCACATGCTGCCTGTGTGATCCTGGAGAGTGGCAAATTGCATCACCATAAGATGCTATCGGGTGGGCATACCTTATTTTCTCAGGGAAGGAAATTAGATACGAGAAGGGTTTTAATTGTGTTCAACAACCCGAAACTTCCTCGTTCTGTGGGATGAGAGAGCTTGGGTCCTCACTCAAAGCCATGTTGTGACTTTGTTGTTACCAACGTTCGGATTAACCAGATCCCGAGAAGGGGTGCTCCACGAGGACTTGTCTGTACCATCGGTTACTTATCAGTCCAGGAGCGTACTGCCTTGTACACTGCCTTGTACATGACATGTCAAATGCCATCGCTGGTTCTCAATAGAATCAGATTACATTAGCAAGCCCAGTCTATTAGGTCTTAGAATAGTAGCCGTTTTATAGGTCGCAAGGTTGAAGATAAGAAACATTGGCAACGGTTGTTGATAGAAGACATTTCTAACTTTTGCCCTCGATGTTAATTCAGTTGGGACATGACTGAGGATTGTCTGATAAGCCAAAGGTATCCTTAATTGTTTTCCTCATGGTATGGAGAGAGCACTCGGTCGAGCTTGAGGCGAAACGATCGTTCCTGCATGCGCAACTGTGAAAAGCAAGTTCTTGATTCGTCCGAGTTGCAATAGGTTTTCGTTAGTGTAACGAAGGAGCCCTGTGAGCTGTGGATGTAAGAAGGATGGTTCCAACAGGTGCAGGATTGCACAAAAGATCGTCCGAGGTCGAAGCTAATTGGAGGTGCTGTCAGAAACTTGTCTAAAATCGCATTCGCAACCAGGGCAACGTCAATGCCATTTCCAAAGCTCAAAGAATACTATGAACTGGAAATTTGCATGCATCGAGAACTGAATTCATTGTCTGACATTGTCACCAGCACAGATAGTGATAACCACCTACTTGCGACCACAATTGCAGCGGACCCATTGTTTTCGCTGAAGGATGACAGGATATTGAGATCTCGACTATCACTCGGACCCAACGGTAAGGATTAGGAGTAACACAACACATAGTAATAAATATACTACAACCTGAAGCTTGGATAACATATTTCTGGATTTTGTTTAGCATATGCAAGAGTAAAACCTTATTGTTATGTGAACAAAGTCGGGTGTATATGAATATAAGCAACGCCTATATCCTGAATCAATTTACGTTGAGCAAGGTATGATATCACCACTGAGCCCTCTTTCCGTTCACGTGGTTCTGCAGTTGTTTGTCAAGATTCAGATTACAAATCCCTATTGTTTGTCAAAAGCTCCTTATCCTTTTCTCCATGAGTATACCACCATCATCGGTGCCGCTTCAATACACTATCGTGAAGTCGACTCCTCACAGCGGCAAGTATGGGCCAGAACTCATCTTGCTGGACAAGCCCCACGATCAATCTAGTCGATGGAGCGGTGCTTACCAGGGAAACAACTCGAAACAGTGGATTCTCTTGAAGCTGGATCAGATGTCGATTCTGAGTATGTCATATTGAATGATGCTTGTTGAGTGACTCACACTATCATCTTGTCAGAAACTCTAAACTTTGGAAAGGTCAGTAATTCGCTCATTGAAGTGTGGAGGATCTCAGCGATCACTGTAGTATTCGAAGCGTACGCCTTCATGCTGTGCGCTTGATACGTGATTGACTACTCCAGATAGCGCATCCATGCAATATGAAGGATTTCAAAATTTTCATAGGACTCACAGAAGAGAATCTTGTGGAAGTGCTTCATGGCTCTTTGAAGAATGACACCACCCCAGAAACTTTTCCGATACGCCATGTCAACAATGCCCATGTTTGCTTTCCCACCCGCTATGTTAAGATCATTCCTCTTTCGTATGTCAATTTGGTTCTGGAAATTTTCCTACCAACCATATGCGATTGGTATTTTGCTTACAGGGCCCATGGCCTGAATTTTCATACCTCAATCTGGTGTGTATCGATGACTGGGATTGCAGAGAAGAATTATGTGGGGCACATATATCGAATCCATGAGGAGGTATGTCGGCATCAATATCACATTGTAACCTTCATTGACCAAATTTTGCTAGCATCGTGAATGCATCGTTCTTCGTCACGTCCTTAAACATTTGCGACAGCGTCGTCTTCTCACTCCTCATCAAGACATCCTGACACGCGCATTTACCATCCTTGAACATCCAGATATTACTCGCCTTCATACAACTCTGGTCCTACAAGGCGCGTTCAAAGACTCAGAGAAGCACCTACGGACGCTGTCTTCTGCCGGTCTGTTTTCGACTTCTCTTCAATCTTCTCATCCCTATGCAGTATGGGACAGGATAATGGGAACCGATAGAGATGGTGACATGCCTTCACCCAGAAGTGGTCATGCCATGTGCTTGGATCTCTCTAACGCTATTGTTTATGTTCATGGTGGCTATAACAGTGATAAATGCTTGGATGATTTCTGGTCATATGATATTCGAGAAGACAAGTGGCAGAAAATCAGTGATTCGACCTCCTCGCAATCCGGACCTAGTCCAAGAAGCTGCCATAGAATGGTTTTCGACGTGAAGACTGGCAATATTTATGTCCTCGGTAGACTCAGGGATGTTGATTCTGGCAGAGTTCCCCTTAATCGTAGAATTCTGCATAACATGGTCGATGCAGTACCCTCAAATCTACAGAGACCTGTTCAAGCCCATTCATCACCCCTGCCACCATATCCGACGACTGACCCTCCAGTTCTAACTATGCTTTGCTCTGAATTATATATGTACCATACACGAGGACCTGCACGGGGTACGTGGGCATGCATATCCTCCGATACGAGCGTAGGTTATGATCTTGGTTAAGTCCAATTGCGAGATTAAATCTACGACTCAGGTTGAGGAAGGCCCACCGTTGGTTTTTGACCATCAAATGGTTTTGGATAGCGAAAGACAAGTTCTCTACGTTTCTGGTGGCAGGGTTATTGACGATGATTGGGACCACTACAAGTATGCTGGACTTTATGCATACAACATCAAAACAGCTCGGTGGAAATTGCTCCAGTGAGTTTAGGCCTTTTCTCGTAAGCAATTACACTCATGAGAAGATAGACCATCAGATAATGGATTGTACTCGATGCTACAACGCCATGGCCATTCAATGGTCTTCGACCACAACACTAACACGCTTTTCATCCTCGGAGGTCAAAGAGAGGAAAAGTATCTATCGGACATGTACGCTTATGACCTCGATACAAATATGGTGTCCGAACTTTTCTCCGATTTTACGGCAGCGGGAGGACCGAGCGCTTGCTACATTTCGAAGGCAGTCATTGACACGGATTTCAAAGAAATCTACGTGTAAGAATATTCAATGAGGTTCATCGTTCTGCTCCTCAAACATTCCAGATTCTGTGGCTTAATCACGGACTCAGCGGGAATGACAGGCTGTCTTCCGGGGGAGCTCTACAACTGGGTATACAGATACGGTGGAAAGTCCGGGGTATGGACGCGCATTTTATCACAAGCGGACAAACCTCGGCCTGTTAATACTACTGGACTGAGTAAAAGAAGAGAACCCTGCCCAAGATATGCACACGAGGTGGCGTATGATGCAAAGTCCAAGCAAGTATATCTTTTCGGTGGTAACACAAGTCTTGACGACTCAGATGATGCTGAGTCAACGGACGAGGCTAACAATAATGGCATCAAGAAGATGAATGATTTTTGGAGGATGGAGGTATGTAGGTGAGTACGATGAGCAAAGAAAAATAATCAATGAATGTAGCACAACTCATGGATTGCCCAGGCCAGACGCTGAGGAAATTATCCGCCAGGCAACTTACCGAATTCGGCGGCAACAGTAAGCCCTCTTTGATTGAAGCATACCCTTAGATGATTTAAGGATATGTAGATTTCGTGAACTGTGTGAAGATAATGCTCTGACTCAAGCTGTCGTGTATTTGCAGACTCAAGTTTCGCCTGTTGTGAATCATGACGATCATAAGGAGACAGAAGATTATCGTTCTCTCATGGCTTTCCTTCTCGCACCTAAATCTCTTGTAACTACTGTTCTTCCATCTCTTTTCCGGACTTCATCAACGTCTGGAAACCTATCCTCTTCATCCATAGAGAGCATTGGGGACGCTTGGAATAGGATGAAATCTAGAGCAGGTACACAGGACAAAAACGAGTATGCGGAGCCTTTGGAAGGAGGGGTTGACTCCTTTAGCAGAACATCTGTTCCGAAGCTGAGCCCCGAGTTGCTGAGGTCTGCTGAAGATCCTTTGGAGAAATATCAGAGGCAAACTGAGAAAAGCAATGCTATGTCTGCTGACAGATATGCACAGAGAATGGAGGTCTTCGAAAGTCTGTTAGAATATGTGAATGACTGGGATAAGGAGCCGCCTGGGAGTTTGCTGGACTTGGTCACCAGGAATAATAATGGAGAGAACGACTTATGACAAACTTTTTCTGCCTTCATCCAAAGCTTACTATTCTTTTGGATCGTGTATATCACAAGCTCTAGTGTTATGCAAAATCACATGTGATATCCGGCAAAGGCGGAGTTAAGTTAAACTGGGGCGCACCAGCAGACGTCATTCTACCGTCTACCATCGTCCGACCGCCTATACAGAAAGCATGGTAGCAGTTTCCGCCATTCGACATCAGATTGGTTTCCTTGTGCCTCGTACCAATCTCAATTTGCTCAAGACAGTTTTATTTTATTATGTCTTGGCAGTCTATGCAGTCAAGGCTAAACGTCATCTTGCCGCCAGAGGGATCATCATGACCATCAAAGAACTTTATACCTGGACTTCCAAAGTATGCATATCTTATATTACTTTTTGGAATCCTACTTTCTCTCTCTATCTTAGTCTATAGTATTAATGGCGCTGAGACTCCCTGCGACAAAGAAGAAAGTTGAAACGCAGATGGCGAAGGCGAAGCTAGACATCGAGAACAAGCTTGTTCCCAAAGGACCAGAAGTTGTAAGACACCTCACGTTGCCTCGGAATGGCCGTTCGTTGGAGTGGATAATGGCAGAGATGGAGAAAATGGACCAGGAATTCGAACCCAAAAGTGATTGGCGCGGAGGCAAGGTTTCAGGGGCCGTCTATCGTGAGTTTATACAAGGGCTTTGTGAATCTGCCTGTTTGATTCTGTGCGTAGATGGAGGTGAAGACCTGGGGAAAATAATTGTTGCGGCTTATGAGAGATACTGTTGCTCAAACCCGCTCCACCCTGATATTTTCCCTGCCATCAGGAAGATGGAAGCTGAAATCGTGGCAATGACTCTCAAAATGTATAATCATCCAGACGGAGCCGGTGCAATGACTTCTGGTGGCACTGAGTCTATTATAGTGGCAGTCAAGACATATAAGGACTGGGCTCGCGCAGTCAAAGGCATCAAAGAACCGGAAATGTGGGCTATGTATGATTTTGTTGATCAATGTCATGTTATTGATTCCCTTTTAGGATCATTCCCTCTACTGCTCATGCTGCCTTCGACAAAGGCGCTTCGTATCTCGGTGTGAAAGTCCATACAATTCCTGTGGATCGCAATACGCGCAGAGTGGATGTCAACCATGTCAAACGTGCCATGTGAGTGGGAACAATTTTCTATCGACCTTAACTCACGATTTTAATAGCAACCCAAATACGATCATGGTAAATTGGTGAGAATATATTTTATAAGGAACCATTATGATGACTTTATCAAGATAGTTGGATCGGCAGTCAACTTTCCGGATGGAAATCAAGACGATATTCCAGCACTCGGTTGCCTGGCCTCTCAGTACAACGTCGGCTTGCACGTTGACTGCTGCCTAGGAAGCTTCATCGTGCCTTTTTTGGAGCCAGCCGGTCTTTCTGGGGGTCAAGATGGACGGTACAAGCTGCTTCCCTTTGATTTTCGAGTGGAGGGTGTAACAAGCATCAGCTGTGATACTCACAAAGTCCGTGTCCTCCGATTTGCGTTATAGCTCGGGATTTCTGAATTCCCATCAAGTATGGTTTTGCACCCAAAGGGACTTCTGTAATTATGTATCGTGATGCCGAACTGCGCAAGTATCAATACTACTTGCATCTGACTTGGAGTGGTGTGTTTCTCACCTTGTTTCTCCAGCTCACATCTGAAATGACCCTGCTTCAGGTGGTGTTTATGCAAGTCCCTCGATTTCTGGATCTCGGTATGCAATTATTTTCCAAGCCTGCATCAGGTCCATCATTGAAACTATTTTCAACAGCCCTGGTGCACTTCTGGCAGGAACTTGGGCTGTCATGCAACACATGGGTTCTGAGTATGTTTCTAGAGGATCTCTTTGTCATTCTCTTACTCCCAGATAGGGGATACTTGGAATCTTGCAGGACTATTGTCACTGCTGCACGGAAAATTTCCGAGGCGATTAGAACCTCAATACCTGAACTGTACGTGGTTGGTGACCCACCAGCATCGGTTGTAGCATTTGCCTCGAAGCATCCCAATGTTGATGTTATGGAAGTCGGTGATGTCATGAACAAGCGCGGTTGGCATCTCAATGCCCTACTAGATCCCAAGGCTGTTCATATTGCTTGTACTGTGAGTTGATTCTTTCTTGATGCAATGGAATACACTGATCATTTTATTCTTCATGTCTAATTTCTAAAGCGTCTCACTGTTCAGGCTGTTGATCAGTTCATTGCTGACCTCAAAGACTCTGTAAAGGAAGCAAAGATTACTCCTTCGGGGACTGGGACTATGGTTTCACTCTATGGTATGCTCAAAAGCATTTTGTTCGACTTCTATTAAATTTTCTTTCTCATAGGTCTTGGAAAGTCAAGTGTGGTTGGACCCGAGCTAGTTGGGGAGTTGGCGACAACATTTTTGGATGCTCTGTATAAAGCGTAAAAAATATTCCGATGGGCATGAGTCCGTCTACATACTAAGATATTTGTGTGGTACCATATGACTCTAGAGAAGGCGCGTGCGCGTATGGGGATATCAAGGGCTGACATTTTTGACCCTTTATTCAGGAATTAATGAGGCAGTGGAGAGTAGGACTCACCAAAAGTAACTGTCAGGAAATCTCTGATTCCCCAATAATTTCCAAGGGTGCCAGCAATCCTAAGGCAACATCACCTTATTTCTTAACTATGCTGCAAGACGCCTTCTGACCTGACTCCAGACACCGTCTAATGACAGGCCGCTGAATGAGCTTATAATTGGCTGGGAGACTTTGGGAAGTTCTTGAATGACGCCGACTCTAGATATAGTGCAGAAATTTGATAGGCACAGAAATAACTCGTCCTGGAACCGTTTCATAAAACCAACGATGATGTGCCATAGAGTATTATTGATTTATACAGGAAGTTTACACTGCCGCTATAATAATGCTCGAATAAATCTGCATCTGGCTCATTTACGGGAGCTTTACTAATTTGACTCCTCTTCCATGAGTTGAACATGGAAAGATCATTATTTCAGATCTTGAGAGCAGGACATTTGGAGTAGTAGCTCCTGCTGGATAACAGCAAAGTCGACCGCGGCAAATGCGCACCAGTCGTAGATCTGTTCACCACTGTATTTTTATTAAGTACAACAGCCCATTGTATTGAGCCAGTATTCTGAGCTGTCGCTTGAGATGCAAGCTGAAAGATACAATATAGTGTCCAGCTCACTTGAACTGTGTGAACACCTATCTATTGCATCAAAAGTACCTGACTTCTGAGCATCGGTGGTAGCTGTATTTTCGGTGCCGGTGTGGGCGTTATGTATACCACCAGCCACAATCAATCGACAAACTTCGCCTACACATTCCTCCTTTTTTGCCGTCTGTAGATACACTCCTGATGCCAGGCCCCGCTGAGACCCTCCGCGTCTTGGACTTGATTTGCAGAATAGAAATTCTGGATCCAATTGTGTCATGTGCATGATTAAATTTCCCGATGGCAGTGAAACTCAAGTTAACCTCTTTATCGACTCTTTACCTGCGGTATTCCTAACTTTATGATCGCTGATTATTCACTATATCTGGTAACTGGGAGGGATTTACTTCCTTCAGGCAAGGTAGCTAAGGTCTGTAATCTTAGGCAACTGATTATTAAAGGAGCTTCAGGATTACCTAGAGTCCTTGGAAGAGGTAGGTTTATCAGTAGCAGCATCCAGTGTTACCTATCTTTAGGCACTGAAGGGTGGGGTCACGATCGTACAGATTCGCGAGAAGAACGCGGACACAAGAGAGGTGCGTTATACAGTTTATGTCTCGAGGGCCATATCCATGTTTTTAGTTCATCAGCATCGCGAAGGCTTCAAAGGAAGTTTGCGACAGATATAATGTACCTGTCCTCATAAACGACAGAGTCGATGTAGCCAGGGCGATTAACGCACATGGTGTACATCTAGGACAGACAGACATGTCCATACAACAGGCGAGAGCCTTACTGCCCAAACACTCCATTATAGGCGCGACTTGCAACAATGTGCAACAAGTCTGGAAGGCTAGGCAGGACCTCGTGGATTACGTTGGTATAGGGGCGGTTTGGGGAACTACGACAAAAACCCTTACCAGCCCCATCATTGGTGTGAGAGGCGTTGGTGAAATGCTAGAAGTATTAGACGGGACAGATATAAAAGCCGTGGCCATTGGTATTCCTTTCTTCCAGTGTTAAATTACGCTCTTTCATTCTTCACTTCATCAGGGGGTATTAAAGCGAATAATCTCTTGAGGACGCTCCATGGAACGGTTTCGTCAACAGGGCACACCCTTGACGGTATTGCAGTAGTCTCGGAGATAATGTCTTCTCAAAACCCTGAAGTTCCTGCAACATGTTTGTCTAAAGTACTTCATTCCTTCCAAACCCGGATGTCTGCCATTGTGCCACGAGGTTGCGTCCTTGCGTCTGGCCTCTACGATGAAAACGGGCGTCCATCGACGCACTTCACAATTCTAGAAGGTGTTCAGGCATTGATGACCAAAATTAGAGAGACTGGACCTCTCGTGCATCATGTGTGCATGGATGGTTTTGAGCATTGAGGAGTTGTTAAACGCTCACGTATGCTGCAGATCACCAATAACGTTGTTACTACACAATCTGCCAACATCACCCTCAGTCTGGGGGCAAGCCCAATCATGGCGACCGGCCCAGAGGAAATGGAGGACCTAGCACACATCATTGGTGCTTTGTTAGTCAATTTGGGGACCCTGACAACTGGGACTTTGGAGAGCATGCGTAAAGCAGGTAGGTTTACATCATTGGGTTTGATGTACCCCATTGGAATCGTCAATACTTCAGGCTTCTATGCCAATACATTCAGAAAGCCACTGGTCTTTGATCCCGTTGGCGTGGGCGCCAGCCAGTTCAGGAAAGAGACTGTCAGAGGTAAAGGTTAGATGTGATTTTCAGGAGTTTAATCTCAAAACGTCCAATAGGGTTGCTGAATACATGGCAAGCAAGCGTGATCAAAGGAAATCCCGGGGAACTGGCTGTACTCGCTGGTTCTAATGAGGTTTTGATTATTACATATTCCCATGATTATCTCATTGATTCCCTCCAAGGTTCAATCAAAGGGGGTCGATAGTGTGGGTTCCGGATTTAAAGATCCTGTCAACTTTGTGAGACGACTGGCTCAGAAGGAACGTGGGTATCGTGATATTGTGGACTTTCTCTTCTTTCATCTGACCTTCGGCTTAAGGAAGCATTGTTGTGATGACGGGTCCAATAGATTATATCTCCGATGGAGTGACTGTAGTCTCTCTCAGCAATGGGGATGAAATACTTGGTAAAATCACAGGGTCAGGTTGCATCGTTGGTAGTTCTATTGCCTCCTTCTGTGCTGTAGCATCTATTTTAGCTGCATCAGAGGAGTCTCATGGCGCCCTCGTAAGCGGAGATATGTTTCTAGGTGCAATTGCGGGGTAGGATCTTGATTGTATATCTGCCTCCTTGCACTGATGTTTTATATTTGGAATAGCGTTCTGGTTTTGACAGTTGGTGCAGAGATTGCGGTCGAAAGTGGAAACGTACGAGGTCCTGGGACTTTCTTAGAAGTTCTGATTGATGTGCTTTGGGAATTGACACCTGAGGATATTGCAAAGAAAGCAAAGATCAATGTGCATCATTTTTGACTTATATAAATTTATTACCAATGGGGAAGTCACCTAGGCTTGAAGTTGTGTATTCTAGTAGTGACGACACCTGTCAAAATGATGACTGATCTCTCAATGCACGGAACTGGTGTATTCTAGTGTACCTATCATAAATCAGCCTACACACAGTTGCTCAAAAAACTGCCCAATTTTTTAGAAACTTGCCAATTTTCTCAAAAATTGGATTGTGACAGCTCGCTAATAGCAAAAAAATCTGAGTAAATTAGTGTAGATCATACCTCTACCTTATATTTGTGATCATGTGACTGGATCAATATTCATTTACAAGCTGTTACTCATGGGGGCAGTTTTTTGACACTATCTAGTACTTTGTATGATGACCTTTTGCTTTAATCCTTTTATCCTTCTAGGCATACTTTCCATAAGGTTTTGGCATACCTCTGATAGTATTGCATTCTACTCTTCAACCCTTTTTCATAGTTCGTACTTTCTTTTTGCAATGACTTGCCAGTATCTACACAGTGAATATGGAGTGAGATTATCTTGACAAGTGGGTATGTCAATGTATAGTGTGTTGGTGTATGAATTCAAAGAATGATCAGTGGAAGAGCTTGACAAGTACATTTAATTGTAAATAGTAGGATTTTCTGGTGAAAATTTTTAACTGGTAGTTTGACCTGCCCATCACTCATTATACATTCTATAATCTACTCACAAAATACATGAGCTATCAAGATCTGCACACAATTCTCTGTATTTTCATTGATAATCTTAAATTGGCCAAAGCTCCTTAGTGTGACGGAGACATCAATTGCAGTACCAATGGAGAGTGGAGTGTCCATGCCAATGTAGTGGTACTTGCCTTGTATATCCAGTTCTGACGATGTGTAGTTCATGCTAGCCCCGCTGGCCATCACGCTAGACTTTGGGAACCTCACTAGAGGAGACAATAAGAAGGCTTACCTAGTCTTTACGAGACGATGCATGTATCGAGAACAAGGTAAATTTAGTGTCCTAATCATAGACGACCAGTTCATAGGTTGCCGTGGACGGTACTCGGGACAGAATGGAAACTTCTTCTCTCTTGAGAAAGCGAAGGGGCTAAGAGGGCATCTCAAAAGTTTGTAAGAAGTCTATGGGGTGATAGGGTGCTGTACATGTGGAATGACACCGATCATATTAACCTCCACGTGACTATCGGGAGGTGCACTGACAGACACTGCAAGCCACTCCATTCCGGTGCTCTCTCTCTGCTTACCCTTCTTTACATATCCGAGGTCGGGAACCAACAGTCATTCTCACTCCTACCAAGCTCACTCAGCGCACTTTCAAATTTTATTACTGGATTCCTCACTTGGAGGGATCATTCGAATTGCAACTCGGAAGGGACTCATCCGGGCAGTCGTTAACCCCGGTTGAACTATCTCACCCTCTCGTGATACCTTGTCTCTCTCTCTCTTGTGTCGCTTTGGATTTGAGTCTTTCTCGACTCGGATATTAGAATAGTTTCTGAACGTTACAGAAACTGGGATATACCTGGACTGTCCAATTTCCTTATTCTCCCAGCAATCTATTTAATCTCAAATACTACAAAATGACTACTGTGGCTACTACTACTACTACTACTTCCGCCGTTGCCGCTGCCGCAGCGGAGAAGATGGAGGGTGAGACGATGGTAAAGATGGAGGTGAAGAAGGACACATCTGTGTTGATGTTCTTGTCCCCCGAAGTTGCGTCGTACTTTATTGGTGAGCCTGTGTCGATGCTATCTCAGATACAAATGCTACATGGGTTCCATTGGGTTTAGCTGGCGGATGCGCGGGGGCTGCCTCGAGAACGGTTGTTAGCCCATTGGAAAGATTGAAAATCATTCTGTAGGTCGATGCAATTTTAAGGTCTTGATCTAGCTGAGATGGTTGTCCAGACAGGTACAGCCCAGTGGTTCGAATACATCATATAATGGTGTATGGAACAGCCTTACGAGGATGTGGCGAGAGGAGGGGTTTACCGGGTTTATGCGAGGGAATGGGATCAATTGTCTGAGGATTGTACCTTATAGGTGTGTGCTGACGGGTGACACTGACTTTGCGCGCGACTGAGGTTTGGTTCTTAGGTTTGACTTAAAATGGATGAGTATGTAGATTGATTGGCTGATTATATTGTGCTGCAGTGCTGTCCAATTCACTACATATGAGGAATTAAAGAAGGTGAGTAGGCTCTTTAAATGAAATGGATGCAATATCTGCGGTGCCAGCGGATCTAGCCTTACTGGTGTACCTGGCTGTCATGTTGATGGCTGCTTAAGATGGGCGCTGACTGGCTCACATACAGCGGTTGACACGGCATGGGACAAAAGAGTTGGATACACCCAAGCGATTGGTTGCCGGTGCATTAGCTGGCATAACTTCTGTGTGTGAGTTCCAGGCTGCTTGCTGATCTTGATGGAAACTGACCAAGCTGTAATTAATGAACTGTTTGCAGGTTCGACATATCCACTAGATTTGGTGCGATCAAGATTGTCTATAGCTACAGCATCGGTCGACTTTGCGGTCGTCAGGGCTATGGATATGGCACCGACAAATGTAAGTAGTGGGAAATCATCGGTGGTCGGGAAAGCGGCGTTGGCATCGGGCTACCATACCGCGTCCGCACCAACGGCGGACGCCCTGGGAGCGATCAAACCCAGATACTCGGCGAAAGATTTGACAATGTGGGGAATGACGCTGAAAGTGATGCGGGAAGAAGGAGGAGTGAGGGCACTATACAGGGGATTGATCACAACTGCTGTTGGAGTTGCACCCTATGTTGGGATTAATTTTGCCGCGTACGAGGCACTGAGAGGTTACATAACACCTCCTGGGAAGACGAGTGTGGGACGAAAGCTGTCGTGTGGAGCGCTTGCTGGTGGGTGACAGTTGGGATTACAACAAAAGGATGGACTGACAGGGCTGGGAAATATCGCAGGGTCGATTTCGCAGACGTTGACATATCCATTTGATGTGCTGCGTCGCAAGATGCAAGTTACGGGGATGCAAGGCGGACCCAAGTACAGTAATGCGCTGGATGCACTGAAGAGCACACTGTACGGGGAGGGGCTTAGGGGGCTGTACCGGGGCCTGTGGCCCAACCTGCGTGAGTAGCAAACCGACGGAAGAAAGACGACGACTGATGAATAGGACAGTGAAGGTAGCACCGAGCATAGCCATGTCGTTCTTTACATACGAACTGGTGAAAGAAGGGCTTATTGGGTAGCTGACACGTGTGGCGGATATGTTGTAGATATGTAGATATGTTGTGTGACTTATAATGTGACTTGTTGTGTCTGCTCTTCTGCACGCGACATCATGCAGGCAGACCGTCCTGCGGAGATGTCCGCCCATGTTTTCGTCCCTGCACCTCCCCTTTCCTCCTCCATGGGCTCTTCCCACAGCAGGCCTCAGGATGCCTCGGTGGCTGCAAAAGTTCTTCGCGTCTTTGCTGGCCGTCGCAAACGACCTGCAGGCCCCGACGCCAACCCTCCCGTCGCCCCCCAGGCACCTCCGGTCGACGTTTCGCCCAGCTCGGCCTCCGCACCAGTCTGCTTGCCCTCTCCTTATTCCTACTTTCAGCCCCGCGCCCTTCTGCCGCAGCCTGAGAACCCATCTGGTGAACAGGGAGCATCCAGGGCTCAGCTCACCGCTCCTCTTCAGCCCCAGGCCGAACTTGACGATGTCAGGCAGATCGAGCCCCCAAGGACGCGGTCTGAATCGGAGGGCCTCGCGCTCGATCGAGAGCGTGCCGATAAACGCAAGAGTGACTCCACCATTAGTCATTGTACTATCCGGCCTGGTGCCGGCGGTCCCCGCGCTTCAAGACCGGTTTCGATGGCAGAGTCCTTCCAGTCGACTTATACTGTTGTACCCGGGAGCGGCGTCTCTGGTTCGGGAGTTGTCATGGGGAACAAACGGCTGAGCGCAGTTGATATCGATCTCGGAATGCTGGAGGAGGATGACGATTCATTCCAGAGTTTCGATGATATACAGGAGCAGAGGGGCAGTGTCGTCGTCCCAGAAAAGCTCCCAAGTCCCCTCCTAAATATTAAGCGGCGCTCCATGTCTCTCAGTATCGGCTTTTCAGGTGGCACTTCCTCGTCTAACATCTTTCTCCCCCATATCCCTCCTGCTCCATCTGCAACCGACCTGAAGCACCCATCCTATTCTATATCAGAGGGTTTCTACGATCATCCCACTTCCGATCCATCTTCCCCTGCGACATCCCATTTAAATCAGCCTCAACGTTACCAACCCAACAAAATCCAAAACTTTCCTGCCATGCCTCCCAACGTCAATACCTCTTTCGCTTATCCGGCTCAACGACCCCTTCCCAGCCACCCAACCCCACCTTCTTTTCGACAAACTTCTCTGAGCATTAGCAGTAATTTCGCACCCGCTGGTCTTGCAAGAAAGGCCGTTGAAAAATTCAAGGGTGCCCTTGGTCATATGGGTCACCATTGTGGCAGCAATTCAGGCTCTATCTCTTCTGTTTCCACTTCCTCGGCTTCGGGGTATTCGAGCTCGGCTTCTGTCAGTTCTGCGACACCGTCTTCCTTTCCTAACGAGTTTGGAGTTTTGAACCTCTCTCGCACTCCATCCAATCAGAGCTGTGCGACGCACCATACACATAGTAGTAGTATGCATGCTGTCAATATCAAAGAGATCAAGGAGCGGATAGAACGGGAGCGGCGGCAGCACGAGACTGCCGCACACAAAAAGGGCAAGAAATTTCGCAGGACACCGGGGACTTATTCCGTTGGCTCGGTGTCCGTCACGAGTTGTTCGGACGATGCATTCGTATCGTCCGAACCTGTATTTGGCGTACTTCTCAGAGGTCCATTGAGAAATCGGAGAGGCGCCCCCGCTACGAGTGGTGTCGTGTTTCAGCGGGATTTGACTAGGTGTGTGAGGGATACAGCCATATGGGTAGGGAAGGAAGATATCGGTAATCAGAGGGAAAGTGATACAGAGGAGCTGATAGGGAGGCCAGAGCTTCTGATATATGAGCGAAGAATGTTACCGGCTTTGGTCGTACGATGTGCCCAGCATTTATTGGTCTGGGGCGTGCAGGAAGAGGGGCTTTTCCGGTGCGTACATGGTTTCGCTCCAAAGCTTTAGAATATCTGTGGCGCCGCGGGATTTACCCACTTCTTAAATGCGCCCGTGGGGATTGTGCGACTTTTCATCATTGAATATTGGCTGATGGTGGATTTTTCATATTAGGGTACCTGGTAGAGCCGCTCATATCATGAAGCTCAGAACAGAGTTCGACACTGGTACGCTCATTTTCATGCTTTTATGATAGATATTCAAGAGCTTTCAGGTGTGGATTACAACATGTTGGGGTGTTCCCCATGTGATTTAGATCCTCATGCGGTTGCATCGATTTTCAAAGCTTACTTGCGCGAACGTGAGTATTATCAGTAACTTTTCTTCTCAAAACTTTCGATCTTAATTTCGGCGCCCGCCTTTCAGTTCCTGAGAATGTCTTGACACAGAAGCTCTTGCCCTTCTTCGATGCCGCGATCGAGCAGGAAAGCTCAAATGCATCAGTGGTTGATTCCAGTACGCCGCAGCCAGGAATGAGGAAAGATATGGGTCTTCCCTCGAGTCAAAAACCACTACTGCAGCATAAACCGACATCTTCGACATCTTCCGTAGTGTCCTCATCATCAGCATCCCTTAACCTGAATCTACGTAAACCTCCGTCTTTGTCGACGTTTACACTGCCTTCCCTTAATGGAATACGCCCTGCCTCTCAAACCCTCATCTCGAACCTTAGGTCTTTGATCGCAAAAATGCCGAAAGAGAACCGAGATCTCTTGAGGACCGTGATTGAATTGGTGAGAGCAACTGCGGAGGCAAGCAAGTTGACTAAAATGCCATTGGGCAATTTGCTGATGGTGTTCTTACCGAGTCTGAACATCAATGCTCAGCTTTTCAGGGTGCTCTGTGAGGAGGAGAGAGTATGGGCAGGATTAGTCGATGTTTCAGAGGATGAACATGGGTCTGGATCCGAACCAGAAGCTGAACAAGAGGCGATAGATGAGACTTTTGATATGCAAACGAGTACAGTCGTTGTGGACATCAAAGGGAATAGCGACGACCCGAGAACACCGAAGGGTGATGGAGAAGCCATGTCGAAGGAAGAAGATAGAGACGACGATGAGTTTGAAGAAGCAGACGACCATCGTCGATGGACTGTTGTCAACCGTCCCAGGATAGCCACCGTATACCTCGATTCTCGGTCGCAAGCTTCGTCAACTTCCGTAGCTTCTTCTGGGCTGGCCTCGCTCTTGCAAGAACCGTCGGCTGTGGAAGGATCAATGTTACAAGATGATTTGTCATCCCTTTCTGCATCGATAAGGTCTGCTAGAGGCGAGGATACAGAGGAGACACTTAGTTCAAGTGTCGAGTCGGTATTGACGCCATCAACGCCATCTGCCCAATCATCTGCCGCCTATCTGCCGTTTGATGCTTTGGACACTGTCAAGGACTTGTCGGGAAGGAACATCGTTTGTGTCACCAATGTAGGGCCGAGGATTCAAGTGGTTGAGGCCGCCCCTGTGGACTTTGAGATTGGTGTCGAGAGGGACGAAGGAAAAATCAGGCGACTTGCAATCAGTAATCCATTACCCTATACCTCTCTGTCGATGCCAACGCCCTCTAGTACGATGACAGCGAATCTTGACAAGAGTGTACCACCGTCGCCTGCTAGTCTTCATGCCAAGAGGCTCTCCATACCTACATTATCATTTCCTAACCTGACGGCGATTGGATCCAAGAACCTGAGTAGTTCGGTAGGGTCGGAGCCTGTTTCTCCTGCGGGTTCCTCATCATCCGGGAAGGGCCAGTCACCGAGTATGTCGAGGATCAAGAAACCGTCGCTGAAGTTGCTCTTTACGAAGAAAAGTGCCGGATCAATGAACAGTGGATTAAAGTACGGCACTACGGTGAATGGTTCACCGGGAAGTGAACAGGGAAGTGGTGGTTCCCAGATGATAATAGCAACCGGTGGTGGATCCTGTTCAAGTGACTCATCAGTATCGACCCCTGTGTCTGCTGTCACTGCGCCTGGAACTGCAATGAGTGATTTGAAGATTTCGCCGAGTATGCTCAACTTGCCGTCGGCGTTGGATGCATCTTCTGAAGGAGAACTGTCCCTGTGTCAAGATTTAGGCTTGAAGACATCACCGCCTGGTACTGCTAAGCCTTCCAAGGCACAGAAGCAGGAGCGAGTGAAGACGATGGTTGGTCAGACACCTATTGCAGATTGGTATAGTACAAGAAGTGCGGCGAGTTCGGTAAGCGACTTGACGTTTGCTGGTAGGCAGCAGGCGGTAGAGGGGGGAAGCCGTGATGAAGAGGATTTTGACGTGGACATGAGAAGAATGGTGATTGAGGGGGGACGAAGTGGTTCTGTGTCAACGAAGACACCACTGAATCATTTGGGAGTGTATGACGATGACTCGGTGGAAGATTGGACGAGAAGTGTTCTGTTAGCGGCAGATGTGGAACTCGGGTCTGAAAGAACATTGTGAAAATTATGAACGGTCTTGCTGGACATGAACTGCTCATTGCGTTCTGTTTTTTAAATTTCTTGTGAGTCGATATGGATCTTATCTTGTGATGGTTTTCTGATTTGTGTTGGACTTGGGCAGCTATCTCTGCATCTTAATTTTATACCCTCTCCATCAGTTTTTTTTTCTGTCTCCTTGGTCTGGTTCTGGTTCTCTTCTTTTCCCTTATTTATTGGTTTTTCATGATGGTTTCCCTCTCTCTCGTTCTGGATCTATCCTTTCTATCACGCATATATATAAGCGAGCACTATACGTAGTTTAATAGTTCACATGCATCAAACAACCACTATCTCTTCTCGTTACCAATTTAATCTTTGTTCCTTTGTTTTTCTTTTCTTTTCTTCTCGGCAATCACAGACTCCATTGTACTTGTACTTTGGATTTGTTGCTGTTGTTGTGGTAACCCCTTTACTCGCCCTTGTTTCAGTCTCTCTTCTCTTAGGACATAATGAAAAGACATTGGATTAGCGGATTTATACGCTGTGAGTTTAGCACCACGTGAGTAAGTGCCCTCGAGTCCAACTCCATCCAAAATCAATGATTGACAAGAAAAAGTGCGTCTAACTGTCCGTACATTGGAGGACGGATGAAACAGATTGATACCTCTGTTTCGTTCCGTCTGAGAGCCATTCTGAATCATGCTCCTCCCATCGGGGAATTCAGGAAGAGGTTTCTTTTCCTTCAGAGCAATCTGTTTATGCATGCCCTTGTGTGGTCATTAGTCATCTAGAAACCAGAGTTCACGAATTGCAACTACAAAAAAGAAGATCACATGGTGATTCAATTTTTTATCCTGTTCTTAACAGACAACCCCGGAGCGTTCGCTTAGTCCAGATGTGGTATTATTGTAACGATTTATTCTCATGTCACTCGAGGCTATCATGAGGAGTATATTATTATCTTGAAACCCCCAACACAGAGTTCGAGATCGTAATAATTATCATGGAGTCTTCGAGTGTTGCTCCTCTGTTTCGGCTTTCTCTCAGCTGTGAGTGCTCCGGTAAGCTACTCTGTGTAGCTGGAGTTGTAATTTTACCGCGGACTGCGATCTATAAATTTAATTTAATTACAAATTGAATGACTACTGCCACGTGACGATCTATCCGTGTTTATGACGTCGATTGGCTCGGGGTAGCGCAAATGTTCAAAAAAGCTTCAGGCTCCGAGTGAGCAAGCAATCTCGGATTCAACCTCCACCATCTGACAATTCTTGGTTCTTCATAGTGCTTCATGGCAACTTCTGGTGCAAAGAAGGCACAGCAAAAGATCTTTGGGACTATGGCGATGGAAGCCGCAACGATGAATGACGGCGCTCGTTGTGCAGTCCCAGAAGCTGGTGATGACGATAATAGTTGTGGCTCTGCGAATCTTACTCAAGGACCCGGGTTGACTGTTATCATCCCTAAACCCAAATTGTCAGGATCAGCGCCTCCCAATCTACCGAAGAAACCAGCATCGGATCAATCACCCAAGGTTGTTGATGACGTTAATGGAGGGGATGATGCCGAGGAGGGAGAAGAAGCGATGGAGACTGTACCTTTCAGACACAGATTGGCGAAAACATTAGGTGAAGAATATAGAGGTGCTGAGAGGTATCGTTTAATACAGGATGATAAGAAAGAGAAGCATTGGAAGAGGTGGGGACCGTATTTGAGTGATCGACAATGGGTGGGTCTCTGCACTCGGCTTGGATTTGTGTATGGACTGATCGGTGGTCTGATTATGTATAGGCGACTGTTAGAGAAGACTATTCTGCAAACGGTGATGCATGGAGTCATTTTCCACATGAGCATGCGAGATCGAGGGCTTATCGATGGGGTGAGGATGGGATAGCTGGCATCTCGGATAATCATCAGCGTCTTTGTCTTGCGCTTTCGCTCTGGAATGGGGTTGATCCTATTCTCAAAGAAAGGTTGTTTGGTGTTACTGGTCATCAGGGAAATCATGGCGAGGATGTCAAGGAATTGTATTACTATCTGGATTCGACACCGACACACTCGTATATGAAGTTTTTGTACAAGTATCCGCAGAGGAAATTCCCCTATGAAGAGCTCGTGCAAGAGAACCAGCGCCGCGATCGAACTGTTTCAGAATACGAGATTTTGGATACTGACGCATTTGATGAAGACCGGTATTGGGATGTTTTCGTTGAGGTGTGTTTTTGCCTTGTCTATTGATAATCTGAATCTGACACTGATTCTTGTTACAGTATGCAAAGGACGAGCAGAAACCTGACAACATTTATGTCAGGATAACGACTTATAACCGAGGTCCTGACCCAGCAACGTTGCACATTATACCCCAGCTATGGTTCACCAATACCTGGTCGTGGCCGCTTGAAAAGCCACCTATGCCAAGTCTGACAGGCTCAATCAGGGGCAAGGATAACATCAACACAATTACTGCGCGCCATCCTACCCTTGGTAAAACACATCTCTACTGCTTGTCTTCACCTCCTCCTGTCGGCCCTACAAATAACTTTGACGAAGATTCCGGCATAGATTCTGTTGACCCCGAATTGTTGTTCACTGAGAACGATACCAACTTTAGTCGATTATATGGTGGAACCAATCCCTCTTTATATGTGAAAGATGCATTCCATGATCATATTATTCCTTCTCACCGGCCTCCCACTCATGAGAATACCCAGGAAGATACATTTACTCGGAGAATTCGTACGCGTACGGCTTCGTTCTACGGACAACAACAAGAATTTACTGAACTCGAGCATGGGCCATGTACACCGTTCCCACCGACAGAACACTATGTCAATCCGGAAAAAAGGGGAACCAAGGCTGCTGCGCACTATATTTTTGAAAATATACCTGGACATGGTGGATGTGCAGTTGTAAGGCTGAAGCTGACTCCTTCAGGGGTTGAGCGCGATGCTAGTCTGGAGGATGAGGCACTTTTTGATAACGCGATTGATGAGCGAAGGCAGGAGGCAGACGAGTTTTACAGTGCTTTGGTGTTTGGTCCGATCAGTGATGACTTAAAACAAGTCATGAGGCAGGCTCTTGGTGGCATGTTGTGGACGAAGCAATTCTATCGGTTTATCCAAAAGGAATGGTTGACAGGTGATCCAGCTCAGCCAGCTCCACCTCCAGAGCGTAAATTGGTCAGAAACAAGGTGAGATCTCTCTATGATTTTCTTTTGCCTGAGTCTGTCTTATCCTGGAGGTAGGACTGGCCTCATCTTCATATCGAAGATATCCTTTCGATGCCCGACAAGTGAGTAGTCCTAAATTTCGATATGATATCGTTGTTCATGATCTGCCAGGTGGGAATATCCGTTTTTTGCTGCTTGGGATACTGCCTTCCACTGTATACCCTTGGCTGTCGTTGACCCATCGTTTGCGAAGAAACAGCTGGATCTGCTTACTCGGGAATGGTATATGAAACCTGATGGCCAGATTCCTGCGTACGAATGGAATTTCAGCGACGTCAACCCACCTGTTCATGCATGGTATGTAACTGTTTGATATCATCCTTTGTAAGCCTGATTAAGATCCTGCGAAGGGCGACTTTCCGAGTATTCAAGATTGAGCGAAAGCTACATGGACGAGAAGATGTTCCCTTCCTTGAGCGTGTTTTCCAAAAATTGCTTCTGAATTTCACGTGGTGCGTCTTTTCTGTTACTTATATCCACTTCTGTTCTCATACCCTCAATTCAGGTGGGTCAACAGAAAAGATCAGGGTGGACATAACGTATTTGAAGGCGGGTTCCTGGGACTTGACAATATTGGTGTGTTCAATCGATCGGAGGCACTTCCCACTGGTGGAACGTTACGCCAGGCCGATGGGACGGCTTGGATGGCATTCTACTGCTTGAACATGTAAATATTCTGTTATTTCTCACTAAGTTTGATTGATCTCAATTTTGTAGGTTGAATATGGCTCTGGAATTAGCAAAACACAATGCCGTATACGAGGACATTGCTTCGAAATTCTTTGAGGTGTGTTCTCATTCCTCTTGCGATCCAAACCCCTCAATCATTTCTCCTCTTCAAAAATATGTTCCTTTGGGACGGTTCTGCAGCATTTTATCTTTATTGCCGATGCAATGACTTACAAAGAAGGGGAGCATGAATTTACTCTTTGGAATGAACAAGACGGCATGTATTATGATGCAATCGACTTTGGGAATGGCTACTCTATGCAACTACCTGTTAGAAGTCTTGTTGGCCTCATTCCACTTTACGCGACTCTTGTCCTTGAACCGGCTGTAATAAATAGATTTCCCGGATTCAAGAAACGAATGGAGTGGTTCATCGATAACAGGACCGAAATGGCGAATAGAAATATGGCGAACATGAAAGGTGAGCTTCGAACACAATCAGTATACTGCTTTAAGTGTTGACTCTCCCAATAGTTGCTGGTAAGGAGCAACGAAGACTGTTGGCTTTGGCCAGCAAGGACCGATTGATCAAGATCCTGGAGAAGATGCTAGACGAGGATGAATTCTTAAGTGAACACGGGATTCGGTCGTAAGTCATACACATGATCAAAATAGACCTTACCCTGAATTTGTCATAGGCTATCCAAAAGGCACAAAGCACAGCCATGGGGAATGGATGTACATGGGCAACGTCATGAAGTTTCTTACTGGCCTGGTGATTCCCTCTCAGGGATGTTTGGGGGTAATTCCAATTGGCGTGGACCTATCTGTAAGCAATTTCTGATTCTTCTTGTTCCAATGCCTAATATAATTTTTTATAGGGCTTGCAACAAATTTTATCCTCATTGAAAGCCTCCAACGGTTCTACCAATACTATGGCAACGATCTCCAAGTGAGACATTTTACTGGCATTCTACTTCACTGAAGCCCAGTCTCTTATCCTGTTTTAAAATCAATAGGTTGAATGTCCCACTGGTAGTGGCTATTACATGAATCTTTCGTCAGTCGCCGGAGAAATCCAACATCGTATCATTCACCTCTTTGGGCGTGACGTGGAGGGCCGTAGAGCAACAAATGGAGGAAACACGAAGTTGGACTACGACCCCCATTTTCGTGACTACGTCTGGTTTCACGAGGTGCTTCCTGTTCCATATTCATTCGCCCCATTCTAGTACTTACAAGCTTCCATTCTCACAGTTTTTCCACGCCGACTCTGGCAAAGGTTTAGGTGCATCGCACCAAACCGGATGGTGAGTAGCGTTCTACGTCTATCGAAAACAAGAATGGCAATGTGTATATCTGTAGGTCTGGACTCGTTGCGTATCATATTTTACAAAGCGGGGTCAACTGCCGGACACCGAAAAGTGAGCTGGTTCACATGTTCTATATCTACGAGCCTCTGTTTGACCACTGGAACGATATAGCTCCTCGAAGTGTTGTTCATCACTACTTTGACGTACGTTTTTGAAATTATTATATCAAATCTTCTGACTCACGGCCGTTTAACAGGAGACCATTGATTCTCATTCTGCCGCCGATGATGAACCCAAGTCAGCATACAGTGTGTTCAGTGGCGTCGAGCTTAATACTCTTGGTGACATTTCACCTGATGCGCTCTAACGCGCTCTATCGGGCACTATAAGGTCCCAGACGTTTTGGGACAATAGATTTTAGAACGATCTATGTGATGATACTTACTGTACTCCTGTACTTGTCCTGTTTGTATAGACTTTAAGGATCCGTTGTCTTTCCTGGCATTTCATAAGCAGTCTACTCTATATTCTGGCAGCTGATTGTAGACATGACAATATGGAACGATCGTTAACCGATGAGAACTGTCCCTGTTGAGTACATGGACTCAAATTTTGAGAATTCGCACTACAGCCGATAATATACGCCATAAATATAGTTGCTAGGGTCAAACTCTAAATTTGAGGGCGAATACGGTTGCCGGGTGGGACAATGATAAACTGATGGGGTCCCAGTCGGTGGGACTACGACCAATTAAATTGTAAGTGATTCCCACAGATGGGAATTCTGAGTTTTGAATTTGATTCGATCACGCTTCATGGTTCCTCCAATTTGCAAGCCATTCATTCGCCAGAGCTCGGTGCCTTGAATATCTTCTACCGGGGGTCCATCAATACGGGGGACAGTGTGGTCTCGAAATTGGTGGGTTGGACGAGTTGATTTATGTCTGTGGTTTTGTCAAGAGTGATTTTTTCCAATCCGAACCGAGTGACTCTCATGTGGTTTGGTTGACTCTTATATTCAACTAACTGATCTGATGATCACTTTTGGAGAAGCGCATGTGAGGCATAAACGAGATATCATAAACTGGGGGATGATTGATCAGTATATTTTCTTCATGGATACCAATGGATGTCGCAGAGTGGGACTAACAAATGATCGCATCATTTTGATCAAAGGCGATAGGCTCCAGCAACCATAGATGGCGAATGGTGGCGAATTTTGAAGTACAACGGTGTGGATCAGGTACTGGGTGGATACTACGAACATTACTACTACTCCAACTTCAACTCCAACTAGTACTTACTACGGAATCCCAAGACTTGATTAGAAAAGACTTGATCAGAAAAAGCAGCCGGTTCTTGAAAATGCTCCTAACGATAATCAGGAAATATTCCAGAGTTTAACTCTCGATCATAACTTCTTTTTATTGCAAGCGCGATCACCTTTCTTTTTCTTTCCATCCGCTCCAAAATGTGTTAAAAAAAAAGTTGACTAAAATTATGAAATGTGGTATCTTACTTTTCATAATAGAGGACACCAACAACAGAGTCTGAGAGCGCAACTGTAAACGCACCAGAAGCAAGTTGTTTTTTCAAATAGAAATCATCACAGGGTCTTGCACACCCTGATTATCATCCGAAATGACCACCAAACAGGACTTATTTCCTTTATTTATTGCCGTTGCCAATACAACTAAAAATAAAAATCTAAACTTAAATTCACGGTGCCTGGACGAAAATCGGCCTTTTCTTATTTGTCATCAATCCGTAAAAAATTTCAGGGTCATGACTCAGAAAAAAAATCACCTCGGTTCTGAATAACTGATCGTACTGCTGAGTGGCGCTTTATTGCTTTATTCCCAAGGGATAGGTAAAGGAGCAAAACCAGTAACCACAGTTTGATCTCCCCCTTTCTAGCGGGTGATTTGGGGAAAAACCACAGGCAAATTTTCGGAATTGACAGATAACCATATGTCTTTGGGGGTGAACCATGTGCATAGTAATGCGTATATAATTCCAGAAGGAGGGGTTAACAAAAAAAGGCAATAGAAACAAACAATTAACGAGAGTAAATGAGCGCACACTCTATTAAGGAAGGATACAAAACGAATGTGTCACAGTGAGATAAAAGGCTAAAAACGGGAAGCATAGGAGAACGAGCGACTAGGAATAAGAAAAGAAGGCTGAGATAAGATATAGACCGGATACAGTCAGAGATAGGGGAAACAGAAACAAATGGGAGGCTGACAATAATACACAGCGATAACAAGGTTAGAATCGCTACAGTGGATTACGTATGATTAATGTGTATGCAGAGAAGAGAAGAGAAGATCCTCGATTGATTTGCAAGTGCAAACAACGTTTCAACGATAATAGCAATCAAATAGGATCGCAGAAGCGGCGAAATTTCTTTTGTGGACACCTTCAAATCATGGTCCTCAAGTAATGCAGAGTACGTGCAAGTATACACGGATCAAGCGATGATTACGCTGGCAATGAAGAAATGAAGTCAGGGAATGATTCCAGGGAAAAAGGTGCAAAGGGATGTTCCATGTTGATGAATGAATGTACAATGTCCAAGGCCGAAAATTGAAGAGAGAACGAAAGTGACATATTACATCAAACGAGCGAAGTCGAAAAAAAGCTACAATCCAAACGAAGCCCATCAAATCAAGAAAAGAAAAAAGGTGTAGCTTTCCCGACAGCGTTGGAATCGAGGGCTCCAACCTCTCATGTAACAAAAAGGGTAACCTGGCCACCAGGTCTGTATGATTCGAATGCAATCTGTACATCTTCTGTTGAACCCAGCGACACCATATCGCCATCCTCATCTCTATATTTGACTCTCAGAGGCATGTCGTCTCTCCTCGGTCCACACAACCTGATCTTCTTCCCTACCTTGTCTACCAAATCGTCGTACTCCGTTGACCTCGGCACTTGAATCACGAAGATATCGTCACGGAAGTATACTTTAACCTTCACAGGCGGCAACCGTAGCTCTTGTCCGTTTGCATGGATACCAATACCAACACCCGTCAATGACGACTCACTTGAGCCATACGAAGTAACGGGCGACGAGCTGTTCGGCGAATACTCTGAACTGTCGGCAGTCGACTGGCTAGAGCCACTTCCACGTTTACTAGTGGGTTCATGGTCTCGCGAAGTCCAGTTTGTTGCATGTGTAACAGGCAGTGGTGGTGGTAGGACTCCCTGTTGGGGGATATATGTGCTAGGTTGGCTTGCGCTTCTCGATCGGCTAGACTGCACAGGCTGAGGAAGGTACTGCTGTTTCAACTGTTGCTGGGGATGTGTAGGTGTCGGTGCACGGTTATGCCTGGCTTCACCACTCTCGTGACCTGTGCGTAACCGTGATGAGCTAAATTGGCTCCGCAGATGTGGTCGTTGCCCAATAGATAATGCATCAGACTGGGTTCGGGGAGTGGACGGTCTCTGTACCCCGCCCAATGGATGCGTCGCAAGTTGCTGTTGCTGAGGTGTTGGAGCTTGATTCCGCCACTGTGTCATAGTGGTGCCATCAAAGTCTTCAGTGTATGCTCTTACGCGCTGATCATGAACTGCTTCCCGTTGCTCGCTGGGCAAACTAAGAGAACTGAGTTTCCTGAGGGGGTAGATTGGCGTTCCACGACCTGAGGACATGTGGCTACTCATCAATATGGGAGGGAAATCCTCGCAGTCATCGTCGTCCGTGAAACCGTCGGGGCCATATGAAGATGGACCAGTAGGATAAGCATTGATAGAATCATGGCTGTCACTATAACCACTGCCACTAGATGGCTGGTTACGCGTGATCTTGGTACTGGTAGAAGCAGTGCTGAGCGCCGTCGAACTGCTTCCATGGGAAGTTGATGAATTGTAAGAATAGGTAGACGAGTTGCCGACGGAAACGGCTGATCGTGACGACGGCGGAGCCAATTTACCGTTAAGGCGAGCGAGTCCTCGGTCAGAACCACGACGCTGAGCATTTTCCTTGATCAGACGATTGATCTGGGACTCCCATTTGCGCATTTGCTCCTCGTTACGACATTTGAGGGTGAAGTACTCGAGGTCATCGTCACCCTTCCACCACACCGCAAGGGAGTATTGTGTATTCACTCCAGGGCCTGATGACATGTCGAGCACAAATTTCTCAAGAGAACAATAGAAACATACCTATCGACATCCGTGGCGCTGATGGAATTACTTGAGTAACGTTGCCCAAAAATATACGACCTTTCAAGAGAAGAGGTGTAGATCGCCGTTGATTGGAATTGGCGGCTGCAGCTGCGGCTGCATTGAGAGGAGTTGCGGTACTGGCCTGCTTCTTCAGAAGGGAGTTGTTTTTGTTCATCTTTTTGCCCCCATTCTGCTGGCCAGGGGGACCTTCTTTGCAGCAGAGAATGATCTTCTCGAAAAGGAAAACATGATACTCCCGGTCGAGATCAGACTTGGTGACGGTGTAAACATCATCAAGAAGGAGCTCGCCGAAATTTTCTAGGTGATGACCCTTCCAGTCATCGATCCGAGAAGAAAGACTCTTGACCGTTTGATCATTCTCGGCGCGACGCTGAGCTTCATTAATCTTATCGGTTATGCGTTTAGCAGCATCTGAACCCCCCTTGAGCTCCTCGCAGTGCGAATATGTCGTGGGCGAGAGGGTTTTAATTAATGACTGGCATGAATGAATATACTAATAGAGAAGTGGAAATAATTAAGGACGTACATCGAGAAGAAGAGGATATTTGCAGACGCGCTGGACGGGCTTGATAAGGAAGGCAGGCAGCTCGCCCTTTACGTTGATCAAATGATTCAGAGGCTATTTGCGCGTATTGACAGAAATAAGAAACAAGAAACAAGAGTCGTCAAGGCGACATATCAGACGAGAGGTTGAGACTAACCATAAGGCTCTGTTCGTGGGTAAGCATGAGCTCTGAGGCACTGGTGTAGTTGGCGCAGTATGGCTCGTATACCGCAAAGTCATCCTCCTGTAAGCGCCAGAGTAAGACGCTGGAATGGAACGTGCAAGGTCACTCACGTTCTCAATGAAAGGAAGGCCCCAGCGCTGGTCCTGCCATGGAGCCTCTGCAATACTTTCGAGGCGGATAAGGAATTTGCGTTGGAAATTGAGAAGTTTATTAAGATTGGGAAAGAGGAGGTGGATAGTATCCTGATCCATGAAATTGCCTTGTGCAAGTGCATTGGCGTATTTCTGTGGGTGCAAGTCAGGTCCGCTGTATGGAAGCTGACGCGCAGCCTACCTGCATGGTCTCAAGATCTTGTACATATTTGCGTTCGGTCTCGACAATTTCGCGAATAATGTTATTCCTGGCAACCTCTTTTGCGTCTGTGGGATGGGGGAGATTATCTGTAGAGAGATTATCAAGGGAGAGGGAGGTGGCAATAGAGGTTTCGGGGACTTGGGGGTCAAAGGCACTTGGGGGGAGATGGTTTACAATGGCTGTGACGGTGTTGATGACCTGGAAGAGGAAAAAAGTGAGCACACGGATGCCAGGAAGAGTGAAGAGGGTCACCCTGACGAGACCGTCCGTGGATTCACGGTCCCAGATGTCACGGACGGTGAATGGCTCGCACTCTGGTATGGCACTGAGAACCTGGTCGGAGCGGATCTGTATGGCAAAGGCAACAATTGCATGCTTTTTCTCGCGGTCTGGATTTGCTTCGTAGTTGGCTGATCTGAATTCTGAGTGGTCAATTTTGGGAAAGCCGGCTTCTGCAGGGAGCAGGTCAAAGACGTAGCAGAGAGAGATGCCAAGGGAGAAAAGGTCCCAGAGCTGGGTGACAGGGTCCGTTGAGTGGCGGGCGTCTGGGTTGGCAGCGAGCTGAAAGTAGCGGGAGAAGTTGCGGATGCGGAGGAGGCGAGCACGGAGGGCTGAGCACTGCTGGTAGAGGGAGGTGGACTGGTTGGCAGCCTTGTTGAGGAGGGTGTTGTTGGCGACGGGGGTGTCAATGTGGAGGCCAGTGCTGGAGACGATGGACTTTTTGCGGCCTGCGACAGAAGCCATGGTCAGCGACGAGCAACAACAACAACGCACATCCGCCACTCGTATATCCCCTCCTTCCAACTCCGCTCGGCACTCCCCGGAAAAGTCCCCCGGCCACTTTTACCTTCCACTGATCCGTTAATGAATAGCTGCATGACTGTGAAACTCTCATGCCGATCTCCTAACTGATCTATGTCTGGCAGCCATTGAATCACAGCATCAGTCGCAGTACTTTGCTGATGGTAGGATCAGCATCAGTCAGACCAAAACCGAACCGTATCGACAAATATATGTCCTTAGCCCCGCTCAGATATTATTTCACCTTTGACATGGCTCCTGTGGGGAGGTCACACTGAAACGCCGAAATAGAGGCTAGAGGGCTTGGCATGATGGAAAATTAAATCACACCGCCCGCTAGAAGATTTATGCACTACACGAAAAGTTCCTCAGCAACCTATGATGAAACTTGTTGCTACACACTCACCGCCAACCATGTTATATGAATAGTCACTGCTTGATGCACCACACCATCAATTCTCGGTCGAGAGGAGACGCTGCACCGTTAACAACAGAGAACAACGCTTAGGTGAGACCCCAATGGTCCTTGCGCCGTGCCTTAACTCCACCTCGACAAAGCGAATAATATCGATCCAATGGTAGATCACGTGTAAGATAAGACGAGTTGATTTCACGAACCGAACAACGACTCAGTTTCTAGTCAACCTTGTTACAGTCGGTTGTTATCACCCGGGCCCTGATGATCAGGATCATATGGACTGAAATCCAAAGCGATGCCCGATAATAGATTTCAGTACACAGTTGTCCTTCCATGGACATAAGACTTCTTGTGCCTTTGTACCTTTTTGACAGACAAAGCTGTGCTTCGACCCTCGATTGTCCTGTCCCTTGTGACCAATCAGACTGGCCTCCTTATTCGAGTATCGTCAATGGTTTGTTCATCTATCTTTACCTATTAGGGCAGTCCACATAAGAGATTGAATCCTACATGAAACTTCTTCCAGGAGCGAACAGTCAATGTCGGTGAGAACAAAATTTCAGGGAGAGAGAAAAAAAGCACGACATAATCGTGTGAGAGCTCACGGTGAATGTAAACATATTCGCACTCTCCCATTGAACTGAAAAAAAGACAAACACTCGTGTAATTCAAGCTCACGCAGACACGATCATCAGGCACACAGTGGATATCACTGACTAGATACTCACTCGATGCAATCGTTCGTCAAAATTGGTGCATAGCGTCAACAAACCGTTGCACACGACCTACCCGTGTTCAAGCAGCAAATCCTTGGTGCCGCTTCTTGAATTTGGATTAATGACCGTGATGTTCACACGTGAACATCATCTTTATTGTAAGAGGGTGGATTAAAAAGGACTTCGATTTTCCACGCGGTGGAAAAAGGTCTTGAATATCAAAGTCCCCACAGTCCCCCGACCTTCGGTATTTCTGAAACGCCGACTTATGATAGTCACGTGAACAGTAATGTCAAACGCGATCCGCTTCCGACACTAGACCTTAGATAGACACACTACTAATTTGCGCTGTGCTGCGCCATACCGATAAAGGTCACGAAACGTTTTTCTGGTATAAGCATGCGACAGAGGGAAGTCTCCTTCTCACATAGGATTAGGTAAAGGAAAAAAGAGCGCACGTCTTAGTATCCATTGAAGTTACCTTTCACCCTCTGGAAAAGTCAAGTAGATTATCTATGACCACTCCACTGCCTCTTGTTTCAAGAAAATTTAGTGGAACTTCAAACTGATTGTTACCGCGCTGTCAATTGGGTTTTCAGGACATTTTGTCCGACTTGGGGCTCTGAACACCACTAAAAACGAGATGATCGGGAATCAGGGATATCGATAGCGGAGACTGAAGTCCAAAATGCAGCGGCTACCTTTGATTCCCGGTTAATAATACTTGAATACGCCCATTTCGAAATTGAAGGACCAAAATGCCTGGCAACGGGAGGAGGACCCCGATAATTGAAACTCCGCTTGAACAAGCGTGCGAAGTGAGGGTGTCGGAAGGACGAGTAGGACTCCAACCCACTCGAGATAATTCTTTCGAGGCAAGACCCATGGCACCAGGTGGTCGTCCCAGACGCGTGCAAGCTGCGCGACCCCAATCTCCAAGCACACAAAATGAACAACAAGTACAGCAGGAGTGCATTGCCTTGTTCATCGATCCCATGATGGGTACTCCCCTTCCTATCTATGTCGGCGAAGACATTGGGGATCGGGAAAATCTTGTTCACTTGATCACCGTAAGTGTTGAACTGATGACCACACACTTGGAGATTATCTGTAGCGCCTTGATTATCTGATCAAGCATTGCGATTGTCCATGTGTCCGCTCTGCCGGTCTATGCAATCAATACATAACTTACACTGACATCCATATCTTTCTTAGGCTTATGGTGGTAACGTCGTACAAAATTATAGCGGTGTTCCTTACATTCTTGGTGAGTGATTTGATAATGGCTAGGCTCTTACTCTTTGCCCTTTTTTTCTTCTCTTCAAGCGAAGTGAGAACTAACATAACCGTTAGTGGACCCTCATAAACAGTCAGGACAGACTCTCTACCGTCACTATCTTGGGAAGAAAGGCAAAATCGTTTTGTCCTCACAATGGGTTCATGAGTGTATACGGTTGAATCAACTTCAAACGTTCCATAGCAACTATGCTGGCTGTAAGGTGACTGGACAAGAGCAGTGCGAATCTGTTCAAATTATTGGAAATGAAATTTTAATTTTCTTTTTATCACAAAGGATACATACTTTATCATCGGAAATCTCCAATCAACAAATCCAACCAACTCCTCAGCCGATTCAGTCAATTCCTCCCCAAGCAACTTCCTCTACCCCGCTAAGTAACCGGCCCCCATCCCCAGAACAAACAGGTCTTGGACAGGCCCGTGACAGTGTACCACCTTTAACGAGGCAGAATGGTATGTCTGCACAACATACGGCAATCGCATCCATGCAAGGACACAGACCAGGGATTCCATCAGTACCGCCTGGAATGATTGCAGCCAGTGTCTCCGTAGACGGTCTGACTCTTGCACCTTACGCTCTTTTTAGTCAAAGTATAGGCGCCCCTGCATCTGGCACCGGTATTCCGCCCCAGTCGCAAGCAAATACAACTGCAGGTCCCTCGTCCCCCCCTCGTGTTCAGCCTGTCCAATCGGAAGGGGCGCCACCGCCACAATGGCAAGGTACCACGGGTATTGCGCCTTCGCAGACTCATCTAAATCCTCCGCCCCCGCCACCTCCACCTCCGAGTCAAGAACACATGATGCATCGACCACCATCACAATGGGATGGATATGCTCATCCAGGCCAAGGTATCCCTGGCACTTCGACTGGAGAATCCTACGAGTACCGCTACAGAGATGATGGTACTGGACAGTGGGTTCCAGCCCACGGTTATTATGAGCCTGGAGTACGTCCAAAGAAATTAGGCTCCAATTTTGATGATCTCGAATGACCTTTTGTCCAGTATGAACAGGCCTACCAGCCCGCTTATCCTGCCGATATGCCCAATCATGATGTTGTTGCTCCGATATCTGTGCCATCTGCACCTGATGTTGGTTCACAAGCCGGTCCATCGATACAGGCTGAGCCAAGCGAAGATCAACCGCGAGGTCGAAGGCGCACTCGAGCACAGGTCAATAAAACTTGACTCGTATTCATATCGATCAAACTGATATTTAGTTTATATAGCAGCCTTCTGCTGCATCTGCATCAAGTTTGGTTATGAATCGGAATACAGTAGCTAGGTCTCCGACACCTCCATCTCGCATTGTCAAGAGTACATATGGTGGAAATTTATTTACTTCAGACGACGTATTATATCTCAGAAAGTATATTGAATTTTGTCGAGAACAAGGTCTAGTCCTCAGGTGAGTTTGTTCACTGAAACGGTTCAATGCTCACTGTTATCCATCCAGCTTGCGTGAGATATGTGAACGTATCGCCATCAGGGCACCTCATCACACGTATGTTGGATTTTGAACCCTATTTTGAGATTAGTCTTGACCTTCGATAGGTTCTACTCATGGCGTCGCTATTGCAATAAACACCAAATTCGCCTGGGTGGATACGTCATGACCAACACCACAAATACCAGACCTGAAAATCGACTAGGAGAACCAAGTGATGGCGATTGGGAAATCAATGTTTCTGACGCAGAAGCCACCATGGCCTCAACAGATCATATGTCTCTTAGTGACTCTTTGTCACAGCCACGTAAATCGAACACTCCTCTGGGTCGGTCACCCACACCCCCTAGAGCACTTTTCAGGAGTACGACTGGAAAAGGTGTGGCATTTACTATACAAGACAGAAGTTTTTTGATCAGTTTCATGGAATATCGAAAGTAGGTATTTTTCTTTCTTCACCCCTAGTCGACGATTGATTCATTCAATGATTTTTGTCAGGGCTCAGGGACATCTAGATATGGTCCAATTTTGGAAAGACGTCGCTACGAAAGCGCCACATCATTCTAGGGCCTCTTGGATGAAATATTGGAGGAGACATAAACATGAGTTTAATCGTACGGAGAGTGACGATCCGTTACCACCAGCTCCGGAGAAGAAGCTGCGGTATAGTAGGCAGGATGATGTTTTGTTGGCTAAATTTTTTCAAACGCGGCCAACGGGTACGTCTGACTCGATATTTCAGTCCTTTGGACGCAAGGTATGCGGTTCTCTTTCTCTTTTTAAAAAATGACGTGGTTTGATGCTCTGTGTTTAGTACCCGCACCATCCTTGGAAGGGCTGGCAGGAGCATCATCGAATACATAAAGCCAAAATTGACAACCTTATTGCCATGTTGCAAAGGGGAGAAAATATTGATGAAGAATCATGAAATATCTATCATGTATCTTTTTTGTATTGATATTACTATGGTTATTACTCTTATGGTTTGCAGAGCATGAAAATCGATTCTATCGATCCATTTATTTATTTAATTTTACAACGGAATTCAAACTTGATTAACAATCGGCCTCTGGACAGGTCTTATTGTTGATCTCCCCTGGAGGTAAGATACGAGAAAAAGGCATCTGGGCTGTAGGCTGCAACCAGTTTTTCGCATCATATTCGGCATATGGAGGAGAATCAATCATATGAAATGTATAGGCGAAGCGAGTGTTTGGACTCGTGTTGGTTTCGGACTTGTGAAGTACTGATCCATGGATCAGAACCAAATCGCCTGAAAGACGGATATTAAACCAGTCCGTCAGGTTCAAACCAGCAATGGAGTTACCTGGGTTGCAAGTTTCTAAGATGTATTCTCCCTTTGTATCCCCAGTTGTAGCTTTTTGCTCTTCGGGAATGGAGAGTTGTTCAAAGCCTGTACCGCTATTTGGAAGACGAACAAAACGTTTGGTGATGGGCGAGGTACGATGTGAGCCTGGAAGGAACGATAAAGCACCGTTGGAAGCTGTGCACTGTTCAAGAGCTATCCAGAAGCCTAGTGCCGTTGGGGGGTTTGTATACTAGAAATGGAGTGATTGGATAAACACTTAATGAGTAAAAGGATCTTACTAGGAAAGTCCTGTTGGTGGCCGTACAATTAGGAAGTGGTTCTGGAAGAGGGCTTATCATGGAACGTACGAATCATTATGCTCTGGGACTATGGAAGGGGACTAGTCAGTGTTAGTACGACGTTCATTACGAGTCTTGGATACCTTCTCCACCAATTTCCTGCTGCTTGGTGATAACCATACTCTGTAGAGCTAGAAGATAGTCAGCACATCGTGGAGGGGAAGAAGAGGGGGAAGAACGTACCAACGGGGTCATGATGGAACTTGAGGTCGCGAACTACTGATTTAAGACGGTCATTCTCGAGTGTTACTCCCCGAAATATAGGATCGAGTTCATGTAGAGCTTGATGAAAGTAGCAAGGAAAGAAGGAGTTTCAACGATGACAGCCGACGAGATAGGCAGAGGAAACCGTTCAAGATTAGCACGGGGTGATAGACTACAGAACGAGTAAAGTACCGTGGCCTATTTTGTTCACAGCCTTCTGCTTGGGTCTATTGAGCTTCCCGTCTAGATCGACAGCGTCTTCTTCGAGGAAGAATCGACTGTGAATTGAGTCAGTAAAAGTAGTAATTGGATACCTGAATGACATCATACATCTTGTCACCAGAGGACAGAAAATAGTCATCTCCAACGTGATTATCATCTCTGGTGGTGAATTTCGTCTGAAGTGTTTAAACCCATGTCAGAAGAAAAGGATGGCAGGTCGATTAGTAAAAAAAAAGCTAACGTACACGAGGGTGAGAGTCGAGGTCAAATTCGTCAAGCAGCTGTTTTGACCGATTAAGTAAAGCATCAGCCTGTTCTTGGCTCAGGAAGTTCTGAATGACCAGATATCTGAAATGAAGGCCAGGTTAGGATGGAACGGGTTTGATGTATAGTAATAAGTGATAGATTGTCCTATGTCCATGCACGGTGCACCCCAACAGGTGAATCCTGCATTTACGGCAACACAAGATTGCAACGCCTGAATTCACCTACCCATTTTTGTGAAACTAGGAAATCTGATTAGCTGAACCATGCGGGCCTGCGGTAGAACAAGACATGGCGTACCTTGTTTATTTGTTCTTGGGTGAGATATTCGAGAGTCATTGCTGCGGCTGAGACACGGTGTACTGTTGTTTTGTCTGGGGATAAAAGTAGACGATTTATCTTATCTTATCTAGAAGGGCGACATTCTTCTTTCCACTAAAATTTGAGTTATAATAACTGTCTAAATGCAAGTTTTTAAAATCTCACAGAAAGGGTGAGCTCTGACGCGTCGAGATGTTGTTTCGAACACGATCAACTCAAAGAGAAGACTAGAGAGTGTACTTGAAGGACGTGAGCAAGCCTGCACGTGTATTACGCGTCGCGTATACGCGTTTGATGGGATCGTCGGAGTCTGAATTTGGAGTTTACTTGAATGGCGGCGCGCTTTTTCCTTTCTTCATCTGTCTCTTTCTTCAAGACTTCGACAGTCTCCAGACCTTGACTATCTCTGTCACTGTCTATGTCGACAGCACGCGTAACTCGTAGCTCCATTCTCGGTAAGCGTGGCCACCAGCAACAGGTGGAATTGTCATCGAGCTCGTTGCCATCCAAGTCGGCAGGCCAGCTCCAGACACCCGATTCCACACCTTTTCCTAAGCGTCCTCGGGTCTCGCTCGTCTTAGATGGCGAGGGGAATAAGGAAAACGTACCCCCTTTTTCTTCGCGATTACTCACACCCGATCCATCCCCTGTGGCTTCACGAACCACACGTGCTTTGCGACGTTCTGGAACGGAAATTATCCCTTCCTCGCGTGTCCGACATGGTAAGGCAATGTCTCTTCTGGCTTCCTCGCTCGGTACTGACACGGTGGAGCAGAAGTTCAACGACGCGCGTCTGAATCGACCACATCGTCTGTCAACACAGTGTTTGGCTCTCTATTCTCTTTTACTACTCCTCCCTCCACACCAGTATCCCTCCCTTTGCACACCCGTGCTCGCACTCTCCTTCGTGCTACATGCAACAGTGCTAATGACGAGATCGCCGGACGTGACACCGAACGCGCGATTATTCGTAATTTTATAGATTCTTTCGTAGATGATTCTGCCATGGATGCAGATGATGCAACTACCAACCTCTACATTTCTGGCTCCCCTGGGTGTGGTAAAACTGCCCTTGTGAACTCCGTTCTCAGTAAATTGAGCCCGGAAGCTACCGATATCAAGATCATCTTCATCAATTGTATGGCCTTGAATGACCTTGATGGCCTCTGGGGACGCATGTCCGAAGAGCTTGATGCAGTCCACAAACAAAGTTTTTCTCCCCCCAAACCTCGCAAGGGAAAGGGCAGAGCCGCAGTGGAGGCCCTTTTATCAAGCCTTCAAGCAAAATGGTACGCGGTAGAGCGGTGACAATTCTGCAACGATTCTAATGTTATACTATGCTAGCATCTTGATTTTGGATGAATTGGATCACATCACCCCTAGTGCTCAAACTCTGACGTCTCTATTTTCGTTACCTGCTGAAACTCCGTCAAATATACGTCTTATCGGTATTGCCAACACGCACACTTTGACCTCAGCATCTTCCTCACTTTCCCTTAATGTTCGGACCGTTCATTTTGCACCTTACACCTCAAATCAATTGTTTGACATCCTGCAGATTAGGCTGCGGTCATTGTATGATGTTGGCTTAGATTCTGCTCAGGCTGATCCTCACAAATTTCTTCCCATACCCACCCTTACGCTCCTGACGAAGAAGATTGCTGGTATGACTGGCGATGTCCGCAGTCTATTCGAAGTGCTCCGCGGCGCAATTGACATTGCTGTGGCACCTTCGAAAAAAGCCACTGTTGCTAGTGCCGATTTCTCCGCTGTCAGTGTTACTCCCAGCCATGTTCTTGCCGCTCTTAAAGCGTACAAGCCCTCATCCACCAAATCAACGATGTCTGCTTCATCAGTCCCTGTTGTCAGTAATAGTGAGACGGTTACCAAAGTCAAGAACCTCAATCTCCAGGCGCGCATCGTTCTTCTCAGCGTCCTTCTTGGCTCTAAACGCTTGGAAGCTGGTCTCAACCTTTCGGGTTCTCTATCAAGTACATCATCTCCACGAAAACCTACTGCAGTCTCACTTCGACGGTCTACGTCGTCCACTACTCAGTCATTAATGTTCTCAATGGATACAAACCAGCTTCATACATACTACACAACTATCCTTACACGGGGTGATTCTAACGTCTTCGATCCTACCAGTCGAAGTGAGTTTGGTGACCTTCTGAATATCCTTGAGGGAAACGGTCTTGTTTGCTTTTCGAATTCGTCTATTGGAGCATTGGCTGGATCTGGTCGCAAACAATTCGGTCGCACACTTTCATTTGTTGGTGCAGGAAAGAATAGTGGTGCTGGAAGTGTGCGTCTCGTAGAGGGTGTCTGGTGTGACGAGATCTTGCGCGGATTGGGTATCAACAATGTTCTGCAGGAAGATGCTGAAATTGATGTATGTGAGGAAGAGGTCAAGGCTATTTGGCAGCGCGAACAGGCTAGGAATGCAAGAGACGTCAAGGCAAATGGCATTTCACCGAAAGGGAGCCAGGAAGACGTCTTCTCTGATGCCTTTGAACTCTAGGTTTACGAGTTCGTGCTGGTTCTCGTTCTCTTGTTCTCGTTCTATTGACTTATGCTTAATACTGTGACTCGTGTAATTCCTTCACTTTCATTCTCAGTTACGCTCTAATTGCATTTTGATTCCACTACATTTGTATTCTTATCCTCGCATTTTATTTCGTCTGTAGCTTTGTTCAATTTCTCATTCATCATCCTATACCTTCCATTTGTTTTGTGTTTTTTGCTCTTCCTATGACTGCTATACCAGTGTCTTGATTGTTTCATCCCTATGCCCTCACTTGTCATACCTGTTTTTGTTTCTCAACATCCCATGCATATCCATATTCTACCGCTACAGAGGTAAAAAAGAGAGATTGAAATATGTAAGAATACTCCAGAAGTCTGTAAATAAAAAATGCAATTTACATTCAGTTGAATTGAAATCTACTTGAGAGCAAGTGAGAAACAACTCGGTCTCTGGCAAGTTTGAAGCTCGTGGACCTGATTTGAAATATTGCCAGATTGCTAAATCTCAGATTTACAATCCATTTGAATTTATGGGAGACAGCAGAGTCATCTTGACCTTGCCCCTTTGCGTATTCTTATCCTTCTCAACTTCAATATTGACCACCACCTTGTCAAATACTGAAATTTTCACCTCCCCAGAAGGACCGGGAACCGTGATCATATAATTTTCGGGGTCAAACTTTAAATCTCTCTTGAAGACCACCAGTCCTTCAAGACCCAACCTATCATAACCATAACATGAGAATTCAAAAACAAAACCTCTTTTTCCAATTGAAACTCACTTGGACACAAAGACGCTCACGCCATTCCTGAAAGTACGAATGACGAATGCTTCTTCTCGAATACCACCTTTTTCAGCCCCTCGTTCATTTGTCGCTTTCGTTTTGAGAGCTAGGCTGACGTAAAATTCGACACTGGCACGACCCGCCATTTGGGCCATACGGTGACGTCGGTTTATCACGTCCATGATACGTTCAACGAATGATTTGGAATAAAATGAAGGATGAAGGGGTACATAACCAATCGATGCTGCGAGTTGTCTGTGGGCGAGGATATCTGTAGAAATTATATGAGTGAATGTTCTTTTTTCTGAGAGGAGTATATGAGAAGCACGTTACGAACCTGCGTAACGACGGATGGGACTTGTGAAGTGCGTGTAAATAGGAGTGGCAAGACCGTAGTGTCCAAAGGTATCCCTCGGTACACTACCAGAACAGAAATATTCCGCAGAGAGCATGCAACGCGTTGCCATGATACGGACAAGAGTGTTAAATGCCGGCTCTTCAGGATCCTGTACCCTTGTTATTCATGATGATTACAATGACAGAAGATGAACTTACTACACATTTATCTAGCGAATCAGCCAATGCACTTGAACTAGATACGTCTAGTTTGATGCCCTTCTTCTTAAGTAAAATATCGTGTAATTGTTCGAAATTTGTTTTCGGGGGAGGCATATGTCTCCGTAGAACGGCTGTTTCAGGGAAAGTTTCTTGAATCTTTCCAGCTACGCTGATATTCGCGAGAAGCATAAACTCTTCTACTAAACTGTTCGTCTCCCGAAGCTCCTTCTGTTCCACATCAATGGGATCAGAGGACTCTGAGCTGTCAAGATGAATCATGACTTCAGGTGAGGCAAGATTGAGAGCGCCAGCCTTCAGACGTTTTTCCTTGAGCTTTCTTGCAAGAGAATTGAGAAGGCGAATAGAATGTGTAAGATCATCTTGCTGGTTTCTGCATGATGAATCCAAATGAGGAAAGGAAGGGAGATACAAGAGAAGGTGATGACATACGGATCATCTTTGCGAATTTGAGCTTCTTCGTAAGTGAAAGCTGCCTTGGAGGCAATCACTGACTTGGTAAACCGAACATTTACAATATCGGCATCGGGAGTCAGTTCCTAAGGTATGTGTAAGCAAGTTAATAGGTTTTCGGAACGGAAAATCGTACCCAGATCGCTGAAAATGCTAAACGTTCCACGAAAGGCCTAAGGGAACATAAGTTTGTACCCAACAAGGAGGGCAGCATGTCAATGCGTTTGTCTACAAGATACACTGTCGTTCCCCGGTCCGAAGCTTCTTTGTCCATAGGGGTGTCAGCGTGCACAAAGTGTGATACATCCGCGATATCTAGTTGAAACAGCTCAGAGTCCCCGATAGACAAGAAGCATCATTTTACTCACGGACGCCAACTTCAATATTGCCGCTGGGAAGAGGCCGAGCATGAAGGGCATCATCAATGTCCTGACATCCTAAACCACAATGAGAGAATGAGAGAACGGATAGTGCGACCAGGGAGTGAGACAGTACCTGGAGGATCAATGCTACAAACTTGAAGTTGTCTCAAATCCTCTCTATCTTTCCAGATGTGACTTGTATCATCACTCTTAGGAGGCACAGCCCATTGTTCCCCCTCCGACGGTAAACAATCTAGAATTGCCTTCCCGAATGGCCTATATGGCACATCAAATTCTAACAGCAAACTTTCTTGCTCTGCCTCCTTGCTTTCCACCTTGCCAAGTGCTCTCACAAAATGACCCTCCGGATATCGCGAATTGACATCCCAACGATCAATTGTAACCACGATCTTCTGGCCAATCAGTATCGGAGCTTGCCGTGTCTTCAGACGGATACGGGGGAGTGATCTTGATACAGGGATAGCAAATACTGTTTGTTGCGCAAGAGAGGTGGCGTTTTGGGAGGTTAAGGAATCACTTTCAATGTGACAAACGTAGGCGCGCCAGTTGCGCTTGATGATACCCACGACACGACCTGTTGGTTGTTTTTCGGCGGATGCTCTTGCATGTTCAGATTTGATATGACGCGTTTCGCGAGCTATGACTTCGTCATTGTCAGATTCACCTTCCTCGCCGGATCTCTCTACGTCATCGTCCTTCAAAGTAACTGAAAAAGCTGAGGACAAGAAGGAAATCAATGAAAGATATAGCTCACTATTTTGATCAACAACCTCATCTCCTGGTGCTCTCCATTCCTTTTCATTGAAAACTTCGACTACCACAATATCGCCATTGACTGCCCTATTCATGTTTTCGCGTCCGATTAGGAGGACAGATTTATTGAATGCAGGAACCGGGACGCTTCCCTAAAAGGAGATGGGATTCGTAATACTTGAGGTATAGCGACCTTACCTCGAGGTAGTTATATTGATTGGCATTGAAATGTCCTTGATGAAGTTGTCCTGCTTTCACTCCAGCAGCAAGTACAGCCGTGGGCAGATACTAAAAGGGTCCATAAACAGGATGGAATAAATGGCAAACGACTTACCTCAGGATAAAGAGGTTGCCTGGCGCCCACTGCCTTGGTAGGTTCAATTTCATCTGAACCAACTGCAGAGAGTAGGTCTAGAAGCATATCAGCTTGAGGCATACTCTCCACATATTTCTTCACTGGTTCAATCAGTCATATAGAAAACAATAAAATGGAAAATTCCCTACCAGATATGACTGGTATGCCCGACTTGTCTGCAATCTGACTATTTGCTGCATCTTCTGTCATAAGGACCACGGTTGGAACTTTGGATATTTGTCCATGGATTGGCAATCGGGTTTTCTGCAGATGACTATTGTACCACTCTGTAGCTTTTCTTATGCCTGGACTTAAGGTTAGATTTAAGTCTGGCAAATCTCAACGATGCAAACCTCTGTCGTTCCGATCATTTGGTGTTTCATTTTCCTCACGTATGATTGCAGTTTCACTAAGACGGATGAGAACTTGACCTCATGACTCAAGATAGAAACGTACGATCTATACTCGTTGTAAAAAATACATATTTTCTTTTCCTCCGTTTTGGAGAGCGCCTTCAAACGATTGTATAGTGGTAATGACCGATGTCGGACTTCTTCCATTACAGTTTGCAGTAGGATAATCGGGGGCGTAAACAATGTTGACTCGATCAGGTCCATCTGTAGTATTCTATTCAGGGATGTGAAAGAGCATATCCTTCACAATACGTACTTGTGACAGGAATACATTTGTATCTGGTAGGATAAAATGTCCCGTAGGAAACAATGGATGTACGGCGCCTGTCATGGGAAGAGCACTCTCCAGGAAAGAATGACATGCTACGCAGTTTTGAATGCCGCAGGAAACGTCATCACGAAGATACCGTTCGCGGAGGACTAACAAAAGATGAGGAGAAACACTGGATGTGAAATGCCGTTCTCACCTTTGATCACCTTTCCTCGTGCTGTTTTCTTGAAGAACTTGCGCTGTGTGACGACAGCCTCCGACTGGGGTCGTTTCCTGATAGTAATTTTTTGCTCTGACATGGTCGGTCGGTGGATAGAACGGAACACATCCCGATTTGGAAGTGTGGCTACGGATTTACACATTCGATATTTCGATATCGATGTGGTAGGTCCACATCAATTACCAGTGGCCTTGTTCTACGTTTTTCCATGTTACCACATATCTGGGCCCTGATACACGAACGCCACTCCTTCCCCTATAAAATCTTCTGCTCAAATCTCTAACAATACTCACCCCACTCTTCCGATCATCCCAATGGGCAATCCAGAATTCAAGTTCCCCAATGTCATAAATCGGTGGGTTTGTTCGCTCAATGTTGGCACTTCTTTTAACACTTCTCAGTGTCCTCGGTCCGCGTTCAAGTTCTGCCAAAACACTCATTTCGTCTCCTGCTTCCAAGAAACTAGTGCCTGCCTATTTGCAGCGCTCAAAATCCCTTCTAGCCCGATCTCTCCAGAAATTCAGAACCAAAGCCTCATCTATGAGTACGACATCCGTGGATGAGATTTCATTCTCGAGTCCGATGCCATCTGAACTTTGTTCACCCGTGGGATCGGACTTTTCAAAACTGGAGCAGTGGGACCCCTTGAATGGGGGAGACCCTTTCGGTCCATCACCTATGGAACTAGGCCGAGCTCTTGACTTTGCTCCTAATCGTTCAATTCCTCTTCGATCGCAAGCGCTACCAACCCAACTCGGCTTAAACTCTACCTCCACACTTTCTAAAAGGTGTTCACGTGAAAGCATCTCGAACTCCGATCCGCCTGATTCAAGCTGTAATCCAACTGCGCCGGATCATTCCATTGACGTTCTTGTTCAATGTTCAACCGCCTCTAGTCATAAAAAATCATTTTCTTCATCTTCGGCAAGCTTGGTAACCTGGCAGCCATCGCCATCATCTCCTCTTGCACGTCCTCGTGGTCACAAACTCTTATCTGGGCCTCAAACCCACCACAGAAAATTCTCATCACGACGGCTTTCCTCTAGTTTTTCACTACAAGATCTCAAGTCTAACCCATCTAACAAATATCACACAAGGACCCTCTCACCATCTTCCCCTTCCTCATTTACAGGCCATCAGCCAGGTTTAGAATATAGGGTTATTCGTAGATTGAAGCATTCCCGCAGTCGCAGTCATGTGCCTGTTGGAACACCAGAATTCTGAGTTTTTCGATGTCTGTTCAACCTCGTTCTCTCGAGTACTATTTATGAAGTCCTTATGAAGTCCTTATGAAGTATGCTCTATGAATAACATGCTCTTCTTTGTATATTTTTTCAACATCCGGATGCCAAGCGGTCCGCCAGAAGCGATTTATTCACAAAGGCTCAGACGTTCACGCTTGATCTTCGGTCAAAATATGGAATTTCGGCCAACGTATTGATCAGAACAGAATGTCAGCATTGACTATTGGACTACAAGAACTACTTCTAGAGTGACATTCTCACCGACAATGGCAACGGTGCTTTTTTTGGAAATTTAAAGGACAGCCATCCCTCCCATTCATCAGTCTCTCCAGCGAAGAATGTCGCACCTGATACGGTGTCATGTGAAGCAAACCTACGCGGGGCCGTCACTCAATCTCATAAATAGGGATATCTAGGACTTTGAGACTACGCAACGCCCCATTCACACTTACGATGTGGACAGCACTCCTTAGTCTTCTTGTACTTGGTGTTTCTGGATATGCCTCCAGTGACTGCACTGGAACCATTAGTTCGATGTCAGGTATGGACTCTTTGAGCCTCTCCTGAATGACTGCATTCTCATTGCATCTTACCCTAGACGTCACAGCTGCTGTAGCTTGTACGACTGTTAACATCAACAGTTTCCAAGTCCCAGCGGGCGAAACTTTGTTGCTGAAACTTCTTGACAACACCGTAGTCAACATGCGTATGGTCTCTGAACTCATTTTCCCAATTACAATACTTATTCTTCGTCAGTTGGGGATCTCACTTTTGCACATCAGAATTGGGCAGGTCCCCTTTTCCAGGTCAGGTAAGGTACCTCTTACTGTTCACAAACTGTTGCTGAGGAAATTGCAGTGGCAAATCAATCACGTGTAAGTTCGTCGTAGGCTACCTATAGTTCAAGATCTGATTGGTAATAGTCAACGGAAACGGCCACACATTCGATGGAAATGGACCTCTGTACTGGGTAAGAAACACTCTTCCGGAGCTGTGATAGTCTTCTCTTGACGACTTGCTCTACAAGGATGGTTTGGGAGGCAACGGTGGCGTGACTAAACCAGCTCCAATGATGAAGTTTGCATTGTTCACTTCAAGCTCAAGTTTGATGATAACTTGATTTTCCAGGATCTCAATGTCTGGAACGTTCTCAGTAGGCTCTCATCCTGTAAATCAGATTTTTGTTCTCAGTACTCATCATACGAAATAGAATGTCAAAGTGCTCAACTCGCCTGCCAGGACCTACTCTGTTTCTAATCCTGCCCCTCTCGTTATGGACGGACTAACCATTGATAATTGTACGTTAAATCATAAATTTGTTGGCCACTCTCGTTCACGGATCGCTTCACAGCTCTCGGTGACCAGCCAAATTCCAACAGTAACGGACTTGCTGCAGGTCATAACACTGATGGCTTCGATGCAAGCACAGAAGACCTCACCATTCAAAACAGTGTCATTATGAACCAGGTCCAGGATCAATTTTTCTGAAGCATGGAATGCTGACTGACTGGATATAGGATGACTGTCTCGCTATCAACCGTGGTGCTAACATTGTTTTCAAGAATAATCACTGTTCAGGTGGTCATGGAATTTCTGTCGTAATTTTTTTCCTTTCTGAAAGGTGCCCTTGGTGACAATATTACTCAGGGATCCATTAACTCTGGCGTGACTGTGAACGGAATAACTATCACTGGCAATACAATCACGAACAAGTAATATGGATTCATATGACTTTGCATGACATTGATTGACCATATCTTTAGTGACCAGGCTCTGCGCATAAAGACTGACGCAGCCGCCACTGGAAGTACTGTCACAAACATTACATATTCTGTGAGTTGTCGACCAAGCGTTTAGTCTAGGATTCACAATCTGACTTGAACGGAATGTAGGGTAACACTGCTACCGGTTGTAAACGATTCGGTGTCATCATTGACCAGGTTTGAATTTTTCAAATTTTTTACTCTACCCACATTTTATGAAATACGGCACCAGAGCTATCCCTCTACTATTGGTACTCCCGGTAGTGGCGTGTTGCTTTCTGTAGGTTGCATCTATTTCACTCTAACAGCTTTGCTCAAATGTCTTCCTATCCACAGGCCGTCAACTTTGTGTCGCCTCAAACCTCAATTGCAGTCAATAGTGGTGCTGAGAGAGTGGCCGTTAATTGTGGTGTCGGCTCTTGCACAGGTATAGAGCTGTGTCTTCCAGTCAAGACAAACTTTCTGATTTCGGTGTACTTGTTCAGGAACATGGAACTGGTCCAACCTCAAAGTTTCTGGCGGATCTGCAGGTAAGATACACCAATCCTTTTCCAAGCGTTCGTTCCTAATAATAACACTGTAAGGTAAAATCACCAACTTCAATGGTATTACTGGATTCAGCCAGTAGATGGATCAATCTGCTACTACGTGATGTACTATGGGCCTTATCTATTGCCAAATAAAAATGTTCTTAGGAGATGATTACACTTACCAACAATCAATCTCACTTCTGCGCCCAAATGACTGTACTGCACCTACATGCTTGCATTGAATCAATCGAACAGGGCTTGTCTGACGATAAACGAGACAATCTGTTGTAAAATGGCTGGACCTGCTTGCTCGTCGAAATCAATGTGAGTGAAGGCTATTTGTTGAAGCCGGGGATAAGATAATGGTGCCCATGGTTTCCTTATCGAAAACCATCCCCTTTCCCACACAAGATGAATCAGTAGTCAACTTCAAGAACTCGTATATCGTTGTGGCCTCTTGCAGTCGCAGAGCATAGGTTTCTTGGGGCAGAGATAGCGAAATTTTTACCAGATGAAGCCAATGATTGAATCGCGGGCTCGACGTTAATGACTTTGCCAGAGAAAAAGTTAAAGATGAGAATCCACCGCGAGACTGAAACCGAAGAATAGTAGCTGGCAAAAGCTCTTTCACTGTGAACGCCGCTGTATCAAGTTCCTTGTAATAACTATCATCAAATTTCAGATGGATATCCATTTTGATCACGCCTTCTTCGGAAACCTGCAGATAGAGCTGAGTGGAAGTAGCTTTAAAAGAAAGCGACCGGTTCTGAAAAGAAGGAGATCGCTCCTTGTATCGCGACGAGTCGGCTTTAAGGAACCCAACCACAGCATCAAGGCAAGGTCCGACTCTGGTGTCGTAGGTTGCCATCCGTAGGACACATGTCGGAGGGATGACAAGACCCCGAAACACATCCCCACTAAGCTCAAGCTCTCGAAGTCGTGGTTAATGATGAAGGAGACGAAAGATAAGTGTCGTAATTTTTGACGTCAGACGACGGGAATGGGGGATTATCCCGTCTAATGCAATTGATCAAAGACAGCCCCTCGAGATTAGGGAAGTTACATAGGGAGGATAGCCATCCAAAAGAGGCTCTAGATCTCCAAGAATATTCAACATACAGGGAAGTCAATGTTAACATCAAGTGTGCCGGAAGAGGGATAGGGGGTCCTGCCAGATACAAAGAACGAAGTGATGATAGACATCCGGGCATAGAAGTGTCTTTCGACCAGCCTCCGAGGCTCTCTTTCAAACGGGAACCAGAGCAGCTGCATGTGACAAGCTGCAGTTCCTCTAAACCACGAAGGTCACGTAGATGGCTTAAAACCTGACTCGCAAGGTATGGCTGTTGCACATTACCGAAAAAACGTTGGATTTGGTTCGTTTGTGTAACAAGGGCAAAGTTTTCTTCCTCCGTCCCTTGTGGCATGAAAACAGTAAGCAACCGACCCCGGCTACGCTTTAGGACCTCTTCGATCCACCAAAGTAGATAGATCCACGGCATTGCGCCACATGTCCGGACAATTGAGCGCAATCACTCGCCATCGGCAGACTTGACCTAAGTATCTTTTTGTATCACAGAATTTCCTAAGGAGTGCAGGATAGTTTGCTGCATGAGATGGAAGGACACCCATCATAAAAATTTGATGTAGAAGTTCATTAGGGAGCTGCGATACTTGACTTAGTTTCCGTGTCAAGGCCCAAAAAATCTCCCAGCGGAAGTGAAAAAAATGATGTGCCGTAGATTCAGGAATCATCCATTGAGTTGCTGATCACACCACACCGAGGGTTTAATGATACTAGATGCAATAACACACGCACGTTGTGTCCACCAATACTGCGAAGATAATATACAGAATTGGACTGATACTACTGTGGCTGGGTATATGAACGATGCTTGTGACTCTGTAGAACAATATGATGACTCAGAGACGTATCTAACGCACGATGTTTGTCAACTTGATACTTGGGGAGCCTTCAACCATGGTATGCGACATCATCGCTCGTCCCCTTGCAAGGAAACCAGCTCAAAAATTGCTGTATCACGAACGCATATTTCATTGTGACACACCAAGGGCACTCCACAACGATTCACCAAATCCGCTTCACCATCGTATACCTCGTCAAATCCTCCAATTTCAATCTCTCCTTCTTATTCAACCCTTGTCCTGGCTTATTCTCTCCCATGTCTGAGAGTCGAGGAGCATCGTCCAAACTATCATCAACATATTTCTTCAGATTCTTGTTGTATATCTACTGAAACTTCAGCGAAGGATACCAGACGGGTGAATATGGTATATACCCTTTCATCGCCCCCTTCCCCAATATGGTCCCTACCAAAATCGTTCACAGCGTCCGCAGTTCTTCGTTCTTCCATGCCTGCCTGTCGTCGTGTTGCATAAGTAATCAAGTTCACACCGAGTATGGTCTTAATGACCACAAAGCTGGTTGGGTAATTGTGAAGACTATAACGGTGTATCAACGAGGGTGAGCATACCAGAGCCAGAACAAAATAGCCATGATCCCCAATGTAGCATATTCAATAGCGTTGGCGCTCTGAAAAGACAAGGAGAGCGTGTTAAAATCAAGATTGTATATGGAAAGGAGGCGCCAGAATGAGAATGAGAGTGTCTCTTTATCCGAAAACATGAGGCTAATAGACTGGGATCCGACGAGAGTAACCAAGACTGCTAGGGGTAGTGAGGCAAACCCTAACCGACGAGCGACGAGGGGCGACTGGTCAACATATGAATGCTGATTATAGAATGAGCAGAAAATAAACCAAGGACTGGATCACGGTCTACCTTTCTGGCGCCTCTCCTACCGACGGCGCTACCACTAGCCAGATCACGACACAAAACGTCTGTGTAGCGCTCATATACTGAAGGCCTGATATGGTTGAACTTCGTGATGAATGCGTGCTTTAGCCAGTCAACGAGCATCTCCGAGAACATCACTGTGAGTACAGGCTATGAACAAGGGGTTGTTAGAGTGAGTCAAGGAATGAAGTTTCAGACACACATAAGAAATTGTCCAAAGAACGTTGTTTCCTCTAAACCAACCAAAGCTTTTTGGCAAGACGAAGCCACTGGAAAAGTCGAATTCTGATCCGCTTAATTCGATGAGGTTCCGAAAAGCAACAACTCCGAGCATTAACGCAAGGGTAAAGCGTTCGACAATGTCTAGACACACAGTACTGGATCAGGAGGATTTCCAAGCGATACACCAATATGTCCCTACCTGCACAAGTTATTTGGAAGAGGTTGTCTTTTTCAAACTTTTTGAAAACACTCCCCTTGATTTCGACAAACTGATTGGATACTAGAAGCGTCAAGAGAGCGTGGTCATAGGAATTGACAGCGACATTGAGGGAAATAAGTTGGTAAACCATGACTAGAGCGTGTGCAACTTGAAGAACTTCAGCTGAGATGAGAAAGTGGATAACCATGGCGACATACCAGTATACATAACAGCAAGGAGAAAATACAGGAAAGGTCTAAGTGTAATGGCAGTAAGTGGGACTCTGTGAGATAAAGGTTCGAGTGTTGAGCGGGAGAATAAGCAGTCGAGAATGTCCTGTCCTATGGAAGCACAAAGTCTGTCTGCAATCTAGAAGCCTGGGGTTAGTCGATAAATTCCATCGTACGAACTTAAGCTCCGTACCTCGAGAGCATTGAAGATCACATATAATTTTATCGTGTCTTGCCCTCGAACCGTATGATAAATTTTGCTTGCATCCGTTAAAGGATTTAAAATGAATAATGATGTGACAAGTAGAAGTGCTCGAAGAATATCAGCCTTCTGAGATGGAGGGAGAGGAGGCGCAGATCGTCGAAATAGATTAGCTAGAAGGCGAATGATTGCGAGACAGAAGCGAATGGGTAGTATGGTAAAAGTGTAAAGAAAACTATCCAAACATAGGATGAACCCAAAGCCAATGATCTAAGGGATTATCCATGAGCATGCATGGCGAGCCATATGCGCGGAGAGGCATGCCTTTTCCATAGCCAAAGGTATGTTCAAAAAATTACTGACACGTTCCCACTTCAGTTCTTGATGAGAATCAAAGTCTGTTGCCAGAATTTCCTCTCTGAGATAGTCCCATAGCGAAAAAGGTGGTGGCGGTTCATATACATTGCTATCCCCTGACACATGCCGTCGTCGCAGAGGCGGAGGCTCAAGTAAAGGTGTGGGCGGGGCGGTTGGGTAGACAGATATATTATTACTACCATATGATTCTGTAGGCGTTGCTGGAAAAGATGCATATGCAGTTGGAGGACTATAATATCTTGCTCGGAGTCTCAGATGGTCTGGAATGTCGCCATTTGTCGGTGCATCTGAAACTGAAGTTGAACGACCCCTGCGAACCGGTTCTTTCCTCCAGTGAGTCTCTGGACCTAATTCTAATCCATCTCTGAGATAAATCCGGTCATATATATGCAGAGGTTGTGATTCTGACACAGCGAGTGAAGAATTCTGGTCAACTCGTTTGCCAAGAGGCACTGAAGGAAATGGATTATCTTCATTCATTTTCTTCCAATGTTGACGGTTCGTGAGCGATGCGAGGACTGCGTCCTGGCTGCCGGACGAATGACGTCGCTGTGGCTTTTTTTTACTCTGAGGTGATGTGGTCATGGTGGAAAGATAATTTCAGCGTATGTGTACTTGGGTTGCCTAATCAATACGTGTTACATGGGCGTTACTTGTTAATGGAGTGACGACGTATCAAGTCACTATCTATGAGCGAGTATTGGGTCTCCAAGAAGAGATACTTCTGCAAATATTGCGAAATCTATATCGCAGACGATGTACCTTCTAGGCAACATCATGAAAATGGTCTTCGGCATAAGGGTAATGTCGAACGATTCATACGAGGAATTTACAAAACGGGGGAGAAAAGGAAGAAGGACCAGGAAGAGGAGAAACGGGAGATGGCACGTGTAGAGCAGGTACAGCATCCTTCTACTCAAAATATCTCTTGAATATTCACTCATGACTAGGCAGCCCATGCAGCATTTGCTCAGGATCTTAGTCTAGGCCATGCAAAAGCCAGTAATACACCCGTTGCTTCCTCTTCCACGGCTTTACGCAAACCTGCTACCAAACCTTCCAATCCATTTTCAAATTATTCAACAGCAGCCCAGCTAGGATATACAGATCCAGATGTGGAGAAAATGCAAATCCGGAAGTCTCAGGGTCTTGTCGGAGAATGGCAGGTAGTCGAACCTATGCACACCCAACCGCGGACTGGTGATGAAGAAGAGGACGTCAAACCTGCTGACTGCACCCACGGCACAGATACTGTTTCTTTGATGGAATCCACCTCTAAACGGGCCACAGAGTCGCATCCGGACGACGATAGTCGTGCATTCAAACTTCGCAAGAAAACCGCAGCCGTGGGACTAGGAGACATTTATGACCCGGGCGTTATACCGATAAAATTGAAGAAAAAGGAAGAAACTATTGCAGCTGAAACGCCCTTGCTTACGACTCCAATCCCCAGCTCTTCCAACACTGAACTTCCCAAATGGACGGCGATCTCTCTCAAAGGAAAAGACTCATCCGTATCTTCATCTTCTATCAAAGCAGAAGGATCCGACAGTCAGTCTTCCCAGTCCATGACTGAGGAGGCGCAGCCACAGGTTTTACGCTGGGCGAAAGTCGTGTGGACCCAGCCCATCAAGGAAGAGGACACCGCTGTTGCTCCAGCTGAACAACCTTCACAAAATGCACCAGTCTTGGGCCTCTCGGACAAGGAAGTTGTGATAAAATCCGAGGAAAATCCTCCATCGACAGTCAAGGCTGAGATCGATGAGTCAAGCACTCTTGAGCAACCGTCAGGTCTGTTCAAGAAACGAAAAGCCCCTGCAAATCCTGGCCGTGGACGGCGTCCATTGTAAGACCTCTATAGTAATGCTGAAATTGAGGGGAGACTCGGAATCACGTAAGTATTATAGACATATCGGCAGGGTACAAGATACTATACAACATCTTAGTACTACAAAAATTCAAGATACAGCGTTCATATTCCAGCAATTCGTAAATGCAAGTAGGGTTAATGTTGCGTCGTAGGTAAAATCGTGAGTTCTCCCAAAAGTATAATCATCTAGGAAACAGATCATCTTCGTTTTCCATATCTGCCAAAAATTCCACATGCTGATGCACAGAACCCTAACAATAGAGCTACAAGTGCACCAAGCGTGAGCCAATTACCATTACCGTATTGTGCTGGTCTGCCAAGTTCCCTGAAGTGATTCCGCGCAATACCGAAGAGTACCATATCAATCACCCATGCGACAAGGGCAGTTAGGCCAGCAAGGCCAGCAACAAGAGTCATGAAGACGGTACCAACCCGTGTGCGGGAGGCAGAACCACATACACCAAACATCATAGCAATACCAGAAAGTCCGGCAGCTGCATTTCGTCAGAACAGAGGTATCAGTTGTCGGAGATGAAGTGACTGACCAATTGGATGAAGTATCAATGTCTTTGTCAGGTTATGCAGAAGGGTTGTGTCTAGTCGATCGTCGCTGTTTTTTCCCTAAACGTTAGAAATAGACACGTACGATACCAAATGGCTTACCCAAACAGGTATCCAATAGCTGGAGTAGACCCTGTGAACCCAAAGACTCCGTAATGAATTTGGTCCCTTCCGACGCCCACATCCAAGAACGAAATCACCTCCCAAGTCGGAGAGGACACGGAGACCTGCCATTGGGCAACAATAGATAAGACCGAAACAGTGAAGCCCATCAGATACATACGAATACGAGAAGGACCATTGCTGAAAAGCATAGAAAGAGTCCTGGAACTGCAGGTGACACAGGCATTTTCTAGTGTGAAGGGAAAGTGAAAAGGTGGCGAGATTTGGCACAACTTATACATCCATAAAATTAGTTGGGCGTGACCAATTTGGTGCCGTGGGTCACAAGCCACCGTTAAACTGCGGGAGCTATCCGCAGCACTCGCAATACCACCGAATCTCACTGTTCTTGTATCTCAGCACCTGGAACTGGTAACCTAAACCCTGTGAAATACTTGATTACACAAGGGAAATCATTACTCGAGCGTTGGTTATTCGGCATCGAGAAAGATCTCCCAATTCTGTAACTGGCCCAAAAATAGTATGTATATATTGCCAGAAGTCGAACCCAAGTACTCTCATGGCTATACAAGGTGCAGTGTCTTTTTGCTGCGGTACATTTACAAACTGCGGCTTTTCTCCATTCCAAAAATTTCGAGAATTTGCATAACCAGCGGTGTTTAATTCAGCAGGTACACAGCAATGCAAAGCTTTGAATTGACACATAATTCTGAATGCACTCGGCATGAAGAATGAATGGTGGCTCCTCTATTGGTTTCCACACCTCTAATTTGGGATTTGTGTGATGTGTAAAATCTACATACAGGAAGGTCCAGCAACAGCATTCACGTGTCTAACATGGGATCCACTCAACCGCGCTTCAGTGCCAGATCCCATATGGACATCAGTGCTATCGTTGGCTGTGGCTTCATCAGAAACGAGATATCCAATGTCCTCGTACATGTGGGGGAACAGAATCGCTAGCATGTCGTCAACCCTAAACAGCTGTCAGGACACAAACAGATAAGAGGAGAATATACAACTTACTGAAAGATGAAATCTCCCTTTTTCTTCGTCGCTGGAGAGTCAATCACTTTCTGCGAATCATCCAGTTCAAATCTGGATACGTCAAGTGTACCAACCGCATTCTCCTTTGTATACAACGATGTACCCTGACGTGTCGCAAGGTCAAGAATGTTCCGTTCCACGGTGTTCTCAGCATAGTAACAATAAACTACCGTGGATGAGTGAATGAGATGCATACTTGATCTCAATTCGTTCCTGAACTACCAACCTTCGGTTGGGCGTGATTGCCCTAGGCGATCAATGCGGGCAATGGCCTGAAGCTCAAATCCGTGGTGCACAACACTCTCAAGGAGGAAAACCCGAGAGGCACAAGTCAAATTAAGTCCCGCATTTTCGCGCTCGCTGTATCATCCAAGTCATTTGACATTCAATGGAACTTGAGGAATGGCCTAACAATCGAACTTACCCGTGAAGGAGCAGTACAGAAATACCCGGGTCTTCTCTGAATATTTTCGCAGCGTTATCTCCTTTTGAAATCTGATCTATGCGCAGAGACCGGATGCCTGACACGCTTAATTGAGCCATGAATTGTCCAAGTGAATATCGAACACAATACCATTGAGAGACAGAGCAACATGTACAACTAGGAAATTATATTCGGGATCAAGATTAGAGAGACAGAACAAGAGACGTACTGTGAAGAGTGTCTGCCCAAGCCGAGAACACGATGCATTTTGACCCAGGGTCATTGACTTGCAAGTATAAAAGGTGCTTAACAAGAGTCTGGATCTTACTACCAAAGTCGCCCAAGATTTGAACTTGTTGTATTGCTTCAAGGACCTCTGGACCTAGACTGATTGTCAGAAATTGAGCGTTAGTCAGAAAATGGATAGCCATACAAAGGGTATTATAGATGATCACTCGATGGGATCGAGGGCTGGGTTCATTTAGCTTGCTGTGAATTCTTGACTTGGCTTCTGCTACAGGCTTTGATCTGACAGTAAATTTTTGCAAGGTGTTGTTATTGATCCTGGATCTGCATAGCATTCAAGAGGTAGTCGTTGGGAAATCTAATCACAATGTATGGACATACCTGCATATTGGGCATGTCTTCCCATCTCTCTCTGCCATCCAGGTTTGCATACAATTCTACAAATGCATGAGATGGAAGAAACAGTAGTCTGCATTGTTCCTTACCTGGCAAAAGATGTGAGCACTACGGAGAATGGTTAACGAACAAAGCAAGCAAGAATGTGATTCAAGAACAAACCATGATGTGATAAACCCACGACTGAATTCACACTTGCATAGGATACATGTTTCCTCGTCGTCATCATCCTCACCCTGCACAAGATCGGAAAGATATTTCTGTTTTGATCGTCCTGCCCTGATCTTTGCATCTAGTGTCTCTTGTCTATCAGACTCATCCCTGATCACATCATCTATAGATCCTTCCCATTTTGCTGGAATCACAGAATCAGAAATTTCTTGAAGCTGTCTGAAATAGACGATCCTGCAATTGAATACTTTCCGCATAAACATTAAATCGGCGTCGAGTTTCTCATGAAGCGATTCTAACCAAATTGAATGGGTTATATGACAAGAAGGAAATAGAGGGAGCCTACCCTGTTCAGCGATGAGACGCCTTAGTTGATTAGCTGCGTTTTTAGCCCAAATTTTTTCTGGAGCCTTCCTCAGCGAAATAGCAACGCCATGCAAGCTATTTGCAGTCTAAGATGGGATCTGAACCTTACCATATAAAACCAGTTGAATATACATACGGTGCGTAGAGCCTTGTCCCCTAATTCTTGCAAAATCACTTTTCTTCGTGCAGACAGTTCTGTAAGAGTGATTTCATCCTCCGGCTGCAGAACTACATTCGATATCTCTGGCCCATGGTTTTTGGAGGAGGTAGGCTCTTCTGAAATAATCGCTGCCTTCATGGCAGCCGCAGTCTGGCGTAATTTCTTTTCACGGACGTCGTGCAAAGCCAGAAGAGTTCGTTCGTGGAGTAGAGCTTCTCGTCGATCAGCGAGAAGAGCCGCATATAGCTGAAGATATACTTCTGCCTCGCCCTGACTCTCCAAACTCCGTTGATATTCTTGTCCATCTGCCTCACGTTCATTACCGTTCATTTCTTGCGAAAGCAGTTGAATGATATGTGTTCTCCATTCCCAGAGAAGGGCGGATTGTTTATTGAGTATATTGTTTATGATTGAATCAGCCTCGTTGCGCTGCATTAAAGATAGTCATGAAGCACCCTTAGATGGATAAAAGAATGGCTGCTTACCAGGTCAACGGTATCGCGTGATTTACAACCTTTGGGGAGGTAAGGCACTTGAATAAAGAGGTCGTCCTCAGTTATACTCTCTTGTTCCCTTCGAGTTTTAGTAACATTAAGAGATATCATCAGATGAAGTGCCTCCTCCTCTGGACCTGCTCATGTCTTTATCAGCTGGGATCTGCAACCATTGGATGAAAGTTACAAGCCCTTCAAGAGTTCTCTCCGGATCTCATTTGCCACCCCATATGATTCTTCCGATGAATGTTGATTATCCAACACATGATATACATCGCCTTGGAGGAACTTGATACGATGCAACACAAGTCTTGTTTCCCTCAGACGTTGATTTAGTGATCGACGTCTGACAGCCTGCTCCTCTTCAGGGGTTGTTTTTTCTTCGTGAGGTGAGGTCGCATGCCCATTCTCCTGGTTATCGGAAGTTGTTCCATTGTTCAGTGCCTCCAAATCAATAGAAGTTTTCGAGACCTTTCCTTTCCCGCTGCACCGTTGGATAGTATTCTCGAGTTCTTCGATCAACTGACCAATATCCCCTTCAGCATTCTGAAGTGTTTGCAGGGCTGTATGATGTCGATTGGGATCTTGTGTCTGTTGCTGATATTGAGCCAAATCACACAATCCTTGTATCTGTAAATTGTCAGAGATAATTCCATAGGGAAGCATTATTATACCTTTGCCTTGGAATCATCTATGACTGATCTCCAGTTTCTGTCCTTCAGATCTTTTAAGACGTCTTGCATGCTTTTTAGTGTTTTCATGGGCTTATCACCTTGCCACTGCAGCTGTCCTACCTGTCCAGGCCAAATAAATTATTTTTTTACTGATTTGACGAACGATGCACATACCTGAGGATGAGTACACAAGGCGCGAAGCTTACGAAGGGAACTTCGAAGATAGGATGCATCGACCTGCCATCCAGCTGAGGCAGCAATTCCATGAGCGTCCAATCCCAGCTCATTCAATATTTTTTGAAGCATTTGATTGTAAACCTACGAGGTATCAGTTACCAGACATAAGGAGTGACCTGATGACTTGCCTCTCGCTCTACAAGCCCCAGCTCTACGCCTACAACATAGCGTGTTTGTTGTGGAATAGTGAGTTCATCCTTCACGTCGGCCTTAACAGTCCTATATCGCTGGGTTAGCTTCTCTCTAATGATTACCCAGCTATGAATACCTAATTGAATACTTCTGAAAGAACGCTCCAAAATCTGTGGCATTGTATGGTTGGAGAAGTTCCTTCCACATTTGTGGTCCACCAACCACATTGTCGATCCGCAAAAATCTTAAGATAATCAATCAGATAACACAAACATAATAAGTGCTTAACAGCCACCTACTTGAGGACATGCTTCAAATCGGACACATGTGAGCGAGCAGGTGTTCCCGAGACAGCGAAGGAAGCCAGTCTCGGAATGAGAGAAACCATGTCTCTGAAACAGGTGAGATATAGGCTCTTGGGAGGAGAATGTCTTAACTCACTCTGTCTTTCCACCTCCAACCATCTGCACCTCGTCCATCACGACCCTCATCCATTCAACCATCACCAACGGGCTCCTCGGTCGCTCTACATTAGCGTAAGACACATCTTCTCGTCTTGGACGTTCGATTACGGCACGAGCAACATTGAAGTCAGAGCGCAAGGTTGCGTAAGTGGTAACGACAATATCAAAACCATGCACATAATCGCACCAACTGAGAAAGCCCCTTTCCTTGTCAACATCAACCATTTTGATCTCATTTGATTCTTCTATTACATCCCTGCCATCGTTATGCCTTACCTTGCCCCTGCCCTTCTTGGATCGTATGTTTGTCGTAACAGATTTCTTCTCCTCGATCGTCGGACCCAGGTTCCCTGACTTCTTGAGGAGCTTTCGTGTGCGTTCTATCTCCTCAGGCGAATTCAATATTGGAACCGCAACCTTTGACCAGCCCTCATAGACGAGCACTTTTAGGGATGGAGCATGAGTATTTATCTCGTCAACCCATTGTCCTGCTAACGACGATGGAGTGACAATGAGAGATGTCTGAAAACACAAGTTAGCGAAGGGATCGAATGCAGTGTGGTTAGTCAGACGTACCTTGACTGCTTTTATATTCAGTCCAGCCAACGGATCCCAACGGATCATCCTTGGAGCGCGATCTTCAGGCGCAGGATTGAGAAGGATGAGAGCCACAATTTCCAACGTCTTCCCTAGACCAGGCTCTTCTGCGAGTATACCACCAAACGATCGCTCTATGGTATCTTTCTCATCAAAAATCATTCTCGCAAGTCGATTGTAAGCAAACATTTTTTGCGGCTTCTTGAAAAAAAGAAATTTTAGATAAAATCAAAATTAATAATTAAAACAGTCAGTTTCAAGCAGAAATAGATAAAAAAGAAAAGAACCATTTAAATAAACTTAAAAAACTTGACCAAGGAATAATAAACCCTTCCTTAAATTAATAATTTTCCTTTAAAGGAAAGATAGTAACTAACAACTCAAGCTAAATGCGGATTATAACTTAACGATGAGAAAACAATCATCAGTAGCATGTCAGAAAAGTGAAAATAAAATATATTTATCATCCTTTGATATGGATACGGATACGGCCGGCGGATCTTTGGATCAGTGAATAATAAGGAATTAGGTAAATTAAAATTGGAAAGGCAGAATTTTAAGGTATTACTAACTTAATTGGAAAAGTAACAACAAAACGTATTATCTTATACCCTTAATGGGATACAACGCAAAGACGAATAACAGATGGAGATGGTTATATTTCTGTGAACAAATCAGGAAATGTGGGGTTTGAAATGACACTGCCTAGTCTTAACCATATTATCTAAACTACTTAACTTTATACCTGTACTTATAGAAAGATAATTATCATGCTTTCGTTTCTAAACATGGTTAAAAAGAAAATAATATGGATTTAGCTACTTGGGACAATTTTTTAAAATAGGAAGTTTAGTATTTTCTTTTTTAAATAAGATTAGCATCTTTATTATTTTATATTAATTAAATATTATATTTTAAATATTTGATACTTACTCCACTTAATAGTCTTGAGATCACCCTGGAAGGATAGTAAGGTTGCTCGTCGTTTGGAAACCTAGCCTAATATTAGGTTGAAAATTGAAAAACTCGCGCTTTCGATTTATAAACATATTTTGTTGAGATGCAAAATGTGACAAAAAGTAATCAAAAATTTGATCTACAGGATGTTAGAAGAATGGGTGGATTAATAAAATTCTTACCATTCTTGTATTAGGGTTATCCGTATTATTTTAAAGAAACTTATATTTTATTCATACTTATACTTAGTTAAAAGTCAAATGGGGTAAATCCAAATCCCTTTTCCAGGACAATAAAGAATGAAGAAAAAAAAGAAAAAAAAGAAAAAAAA
>Ga0153955_100010_pt1 | contig 136809 bp, 167 predicted proteins | sample TSFL039MetaG_FD_104744 | JGI IMG/M metagenome (GOLD analysis project Ga0153955, IMG submission 104744) | Attine ant fungus gardens microbial communities from Florida, USA - TSFL039 MetaG | ecosystem: Host-associated > Fungi > Mycelium > Unclassified | place: USA: Florida, Wekiwa Springs...
ATTTGGTGACGGCTGAATTGTTGTATGATCGAACGAAAAATTAAATGCAGCACGTCTATGTATGTATGTATGTATAACACGATCTGGATTTATTGTCTCTCATGGTGTGGAGCTAACCATGGGTTCCATTCTCCGTCGTTGAGAGGAAGATCCAAATCTGCATATGCGTGTAGTCCACGAACAGGAAGGCGGCTCTTCAAGTGATATGGATCAAATACATCTATAATTGGCAGGTACACGGAAATAGGTTTCTTTGTTTCTGGAATACATCTGACGACCTATCAGAAGCTTCGGTTGGGAATGATCTGAGGATGGCCTTGTGAATAGTTGCACGGGAATAGGACAAGGAAGTCACTTGAACGGTGTACGGAGAACCGTGTCATGGCGAACGAGTCAAGTTGAGATCTTCTCCGCCGTGTGTGTGAAGGATTGCTGATTTTTCTTTGTCATGGTCTATTCCATATTTACAAAGGATATCAATGGATGAACTTTTGCGGGGACAACACGCCCATAGGACCTTGCAATATTCTGTATCTACTGCAATGGATGGATCAACTATGCCTGCTTTGCTCAATAAATCCACTACTATTAACACAGCGAAGAATGGCCCAGATTTCAAACAACCAACATCGATCTTGCACAGGACTCCGTGGAGACCTCCAGTAGGCGTCTCTGCTGAGAGAAGTTATATTACGTTAGAAGACGGTAGGACGGTGTATGATGCTGTTGGGGGTGCTGCTGTTTCTTGCTTGGGGAATAGTCATCCAAAAGTTATTCAGGCACTGAAGGATCAGATCGACAAAGTTCCTTGTGGGTGTTTTTTTTGAACTCGGCGGTAAGTGCTGATACGGTGTTGATTAGATGTGTATAATATGCAGTTGTCGAATGAACCTGCGGAGGCCCTTGCGAAATACTTGGTAGAAAGTAGTGACGGGGCTTTTGAGATCGTTGGATTTGCTAGTGGAGGCATGTATTGCTTGACGTTCGTCCGGGCATTCACTCAGTGGGGGGTTGTATAGGCAGCGAAGCGATGGATGGTGCCATGAAACTCGCTCGACAAGTGCGTGATTTTATGTACTTTTTTTTGTCAAAATTTTGTTGACAATTGACTAGTTTGTCCTGGAGACGGGACAACAGCAGCGCGTTAACTTCATTGCTCGTGAACTATCCTTCCATGGGAATACCTTGGGTACTCTATCGTTGGGGTGGTATCCTGCAAGGCGTAAGCCGTATGCGGCAATTCTGGATGGTCAGCATTTCCATCATGTCTCGCCAGCCTATGCCGCTAGGTTTAAGAAACTCGAGGAATCGGAGGAGCAATACGTTGAAAGGTTGAGGAAAGAGCTGGAAGATAAATTTTTGGAGCTTGGACCAGACACTGTCATCGGATGTAAGTGAACTTTGTAGTTTTTTGGGGTTTCTTTCATTCTGAGAGAGGCTACAGTTGTTGCAGAAACTGTAGTGGGCGCTACCACCGGTTGTGTTCCCGCACCCAAAGGATATTTCAAGGCTGTGAAATCGGTCTGTGACAAGTATGGTGCACTTTTGATCCTTGATGAGGTCAGTTTCCACTGTTTGTTTCAAGGACAGCTCGTGAAATATGTTGATTGATAGGTCATGAGTGGAATGGGCCGTAAGTATTGGCACACAGTGACGAGCAATCCTGTCTGATGAAGTCGACAGGTATGGGAACACTACATGCATGGCAATCGTTTGGCGACAATGTTGCTGTGCGTGTTTTCATCTCTGATTGGCATACAGGACTGGTTTCGATGATGCGATGTACAGCCCGACATCCAAGCAGTAGCCAAGGGTTTGGGCGGTGGGTTAGTCGTGGCTAATGGCCTGATTGAACTGCTGATGATGTGGATTTGAGCTCAGGTATGCATCCATCGGTGCAGTCTTGATGTCCAAGAAGGTTGCCCAGGGCATTCGTGGCAATTCAGGTATTTGGAAGCATGGTCATACTTATCAGGTTCGTGTTTATTGTCATGGAGGAGTTGGCTCGAGTTTTCGAATTAATCGATTGATACAGGCTCATCCGCTGGCCTGTTCTGCTGCTCTCGCCGTGCAGAAAACTATAGAAGAAGAGAAATTGCTTCAGAATGTTCAAGAGCAAGGTCAATACTTGGGTATGTTTTTTTATTCTAGTACATCAGACTTGGTTTAGCTCGCACAGGACAACTACTCGGACAGCGTTTGAGTGGACCCAACGCAAAATCAGCACCTTATATCCATGATATCCGTGGTGGTGGTTTGTTCTGGGGTGTTGAGTTCAGCTGGGAGACCCTCGAAGCTGGAGCCATGGACTTCAAAGGAGATTCATTCGCGATGCTGGTTCAGGCTAGAATGCTAAAGAACGGTGCCGTGATCATGGCCTTTATCGGGGGTGCAAATAAGGAAGACACCAAAGGGGATCATATCATTCTTTCACCTGCGTATAATGTCCGGAGGGAGGAGATCGAGATGATAGTAGATATTCTGATTAAGAGTGTGGAAGAGATTCTGACAGAAGCAAAGTCGGCATAGAAACTCATTGGTACAAAATTCCATCGTTTCTATGCATGATCCAGAGGTCCACTAAGAGCCTCCTAATGTACACTACCGAGTCTGTGTGTGCTGGCTGGGCCCAACACGGAGCCGTTGAGCCATTTTGCTTATGTAATCTAGGCGATTTCCCTGAAGAGTCGACTCGTCACTGTTTCTGCACAACCTCCATCTACTGCTACGGACTTTCCACTTCATTGCCCAGACACCAGGATCGATGGCTGGGTGCATGCAATAAATGGATATACAACCAAACCATCATCCGGAAGCCGAAAGTAGCTCTAGTGCATCAACCGCTCTTTCACACCCAACGACCCATCCGGAACCTTCGGAATCCAAATCTTTACGAACAAGTGCACGAGTTAAGGCGTCAAAGCAGAAATCTCAAACGAAGGGTAAAGGAAAGGAATCCGATATCGCAAGTACCGAGGAGCTTGTTTCAGGGGAAACTTCGTATTCTCGAAGCATCCGCTTCGCTGCACCAGCAATAAAGAATAGACGATCTAAAGACACAAATTCAGCTAAAGACAAAGACAAGGAAATTGTTGGCGAGACTTTCCCCCGCAATAACAAACGGTGTGTGTATGGTTTGTAATGTGCTAAATTGGATATAGTGGCTTATGAAGCGCCTTCTTTCTCCCAGTTCACGTCGCACTGCCACTGTAAACACTTCTCTTGCCATTAGCGAACCAGCAAAAGACCAGAAAGGAAAGAAACGTGCAATCTTAGAAACTACACCAGAGAACGACGGTGTAGGCTCCTCAACGAAACGTCCGAGAACTTCATATTCACTTAGATCCTCTACAATTTCATCACAGACTCACGATATGCCTCGCAAAGCAAGGTGAGGTGCAATTGCTGAATGGGAATAGATTCTTAGGTTGATATGTACATTTGCAGTGCGAAAACTACCAAAGGCAAGGTTGTTAGCAAGTCGAAACTGGCTAGCTCTTCACGCCTACAAGACGAAGATGTTGAGATGGTCGACGCTGGGATTACTAAAAGCGAATCCGCCGATGTCGAACTGCATAAGGGGGAACATACAGATGAAGGTAATCAAAAGGGAGAGTGTGACCTCCCGCACGATGGTCAAGGCAGCGTTGACGGTGGCCATCTCGACGACGACGAGGATGATGTTGATGATATCGGTGATAGCTCAGGTGATGGGAATGCAAACCCTACTATTCCAGGGGGATCTCTCAACGATTTTGATATTGCTATGGCCTTCTTGGGTGGTGGTGACATTCGGCAATTTGGGTCATACATGGCATCATTAACGACACGGTTGAAGAATATGCTTGGAAACATCAAGGCAACGGCTGATCCGACTACCCGGCTGCTTACTTTGCAAGAGTTGAGTGAGTTGCTGAGCATCAGTACCGAAGATACCTTGGCTGGATCATTTCCGGTTGAGCAGTATGTTCGTGAATTAGTCCGGATACTAGGAGGGAAGGTTGCCAATGAAGGTGATGGCGATGATGATGACGATGAAGGCGATGAAGAGGGAGATGAGGACGCTCAACTTGCTGCTGTTCTAGCCGCGAGTCGCGGAGGTCCTTTTCAAGGGGATGAAAATCTCGAGGCTCAGGTACTTGCATGCCGTTGTCTTGCCAATCTCATGGAAGCACTCCCTGGTGTTGCTCACACTGTTGTGTACCATGGCGCCATACCCATATTGTGCAGCAAACTTATAGAGATATCGTACATTGACCTTGCGGAGCAGACTCTCAGTGTATGTTCTTGTTCCTTTTTGTTCTCGCTCTGCTAAGGATGGTGGCTTTCTAGACCATGGAAAAGATATCCGAAGAATTTCCTTCTGCAATTATTCGGGAAGGTGGCCTGGCTGCCTTGCTAAATTATTTGGATTTCTTCTCCATTGCTGTACAGAGGACGGCCTTGCAGGCTGCAGCAAACTGCTGTCGGAATGTATCCTCAGAACACTTCCATATGGTCAAGGGCGTTTGGCCAATCATTCGCGGTTGCTTATCGTACTCTGATCAGAGATTGGTCGAATTTGCTTGCCTTTGTGTCATTCGGGTCGTTGATTCTTATCACCGTTCTTCTATCGAGAACCTGCAGTTATTGGTCGACAGAGATTTGATCAAGGCTGTCAACCAACTTCTGTTGCCTGCTGGTGGTTCCCCGTTGATCGCGTCGAATACTTTCACGCTTTTACTTCGTGCTCTTGCCACCTGCGCTCGCGCCAGTTCGAAAATCACAATTTCTTTGCTGGAAGCCGATATAGTTGATACACTTTATCAGATTTTGACCGGCATTCTGCCGTCGGCTACTAGTAATAATGAAGGAGAACAAGGAGATGCGATTGGCGGACAGGGCTTAGGGGGAGGTTTGGCGGATATGGCTGTCATGGAGAATCTTGCCCACAGACCTAAAGACCAAGTCGAAGAAACTCTTAGTCTGATTTCAGAATTGCTGCCTCCGCTTCCTAAAGGTATGCGGCCGTTTCAACATCTTCATCCAGTCAGTGCTGACTCTTGGGATAAGATGGCGTATTTGATCACAAGGCTTATACTGAGAAATCTTTGGCGCGTCTGGTTAAGGCAAAGGCAAAGGCTGATAGAACTGCTGCTCGACAGACTGTGCCAAGCACTTCGGTACATGCATCATCTGCCTTTGTGGATGTTGCAACACCTGCTGCTGTTGAAGGAGATACACCAATACCATCTCCTCCGGAGCTTGAAGAAATGCTATCAACATCTGCGGTGACATCGACATCCGTGAAGGAGACTCCACTAGAGAGGACTGAATTACTTCGTTCCAAGCCTGTCGTTGTCGAACGTTTTGTTCAGTTACTTATGCCCATCCTCATCGATGTATATGCTGCTAGTGTTGTTACGCCGATTCGGATCAAGACATTGACAGGATTGCTCAAGGCGATCAGTTTTCTGGATGCCGACGCTATCAAACAAGTTTTTATGGTGTGTAGGATGCAACCCTTGCCATTTGAAACCTAAAGTGAATTTTTTTCAGTTTGTTCCGATTGCTACATTCGCCTCCTCGATCCTTTCGTCCAAGGACCATCCATCTCTCGTCATATCTGCCTTACAGCTTGTTGACCTTCTCATGGGTAAGGTTTCCCAGTTGTATAGGCCAGCGTTCCGCCGCGAGGGCGTGTTTTATGAAATTGAGGCTATTGGTGAAAGAGCCCTTCTCTCATCCAAAGCCAAAGAAAAGGAGAAAGATAAAGAGAAAACTGGGGAGAAAGACGCTTCTGAAATCTTAGAACCTGGAACTGGAAATGTCTCAACTTCTGTCACCGCTGCTTCTGCTCCGATACCGGGTTACAAAAAACTCAATTCTATGGCTTTCGATCCTGAAGATGCTATCACTCTTCGTTGCCGTGTCATCCAATTCAAGTATCTGACGGGAGAGGACGAAGCCTTTGAAGATGCTTCATTTGATCATCTTCGTGGTCTTCTTGATCGCCTACTGTCAAGGAATTCAACTGAACGGGAGTTTAGTGAGGTATTATGGGAGTTATCTGGTTTATTCTCGTCTGCCCGTACATCCATCTCCAGTTTTGAGCTCTTGCAAGGAGGAGTCGCTGGTGCGTTGTTGAGCTATGCCACAGAGGAGGCGTATTCTGGTAAGTGGAACGGGTATCGATTTACAGGCTCGTTCATGTTTTCACAGTCTCGGTAACACGCCGTAGAGAGCTTTTCCTTGATGCCTTCACCAATGGGAAGGCTAGAAATGTGAACGGAGGTCAAACTTCGTTCGCTGTTCTGGTCAAGAAGCTGCAAGAAAGTCTCACGAGAATGGAATCCTTTGATGTTACTACTGTTTCACAGAGCAGCGATGGTGTGTTGCACTTTGACTTCAATCTGATTGTCATTGATTTTTTGATTATCTAGATTCTAAACGAAGCTCACCATCTCTTCTGGCACGACAGCTCCGTCTTCGCTTAGTCGCAAAAGAGGGCTCAGATACACCGCGGAACCTTCAAAATATCGTGGTCTCTATCCACGCCATTGCAACCTTCCAAGCTCTGCACGATTATCTCAGGCCAAGAGTATCTGGGTTGATTGGTGGAAGTTCGCGATTGTCCGGCATGCTTGCAGCTCTTGCAGCTTCAGGGTTTGGTTCACCTCGTTCAGAGCAACCAATTCCGAAGGTCGCTACTTCATCTACTGCCAACAAAAGTGAGCAAAATGTTGGTCGCAGGCGCAGTCAGCGGTTGGCCAAATTGGCAGGTAACGCGGAACTATCAGAGGCCAAAGATGAAGACACCGTAATGGGAGAGCCTATCATAGCTGCCTCGACTTCTGAGACAATTCGGAGCGATCCTACGCTCAGTGATACCCTGATTGGATCTGAGCTTGTGGATGATTATGCTAATGATGACGAGATAGACGCCGAAGTATTTGACGATGAAGATTCCGACAATTCGATTGCGGAAAAGACGATTACAGTCAATGTCGCTGAAGATGGATCGAGGATAGAAGCACAGACGCCTGATGGTACACGCGTAGCGACTCCTAGTACGGCGGCCAGAGATGGTCGAGCAACGCCGACGCGCTCTTCTCGGAGTGCCCGTACTTCTTATGCTGCAGCTTTGAAGGCAAAGCCGACAGACTGGCACTTGGAATTTTCTATGAACGATCAAGTATTACCTCTGGATCTCACGATATATGGTGCCATCCATCAACACGAAATGCGCAAAAAGACCTCGCCTTTATCCTCGAGCATGCTCTGGCAAGGTGTTTACACCATAAAATATAAGAAAGTTCCCGGGCCACAGCCATCTCCCGATGCGCGTAGTGACGATGGCAGTCGTACTCGTCCAGTTGCTCCCAATTCGCCGTCTTTTCCGGATGACGCACCCTACACCAAAATTCTACGTTTACTTCGCCTCCTGCACCACCTCAACACTCTAGAAGCGGAACGTCTTGTTTCCACAGGAGAAAAGCGATTCCTACCCGATACTGCATTCGTCAACAACAAACTTACAGCAAAACTTACAAGGCAATTAGAGGAGCCCATGATTGTGGCAAGGTGAGCCATCCAATGAATTTGCCAAAGAAGCGCTGAACACGCCATCCAACAGTTCGTGCCTGCCAGATTGGGCTCTGGATCTTCCACAGCATTTCCCTTTCCTTTTCCCATTCACCACTCGCTACAGTTTCCTCCAGTCTACGTCTTTTGGTTATGCCCGTTTGATTATTAAATGGCAAACCCAACAAAATCGCGGTCAAGATTCTTCCAGGCGTGATGACGGAATCGGTTTTCTTGGGCGCCTGCAACGCCAAAAAGTCCGAATTTCGCGTAAGCATATCTTGGAGTCTGCCGTGAAGGTATTTGAGCTTTACGGATCGTCGTCATCAATTTTGGAAGTCGAGTATTTCGAGGAAGTGGGAACCGGGCTTGGCCCAACACTTGAGTTTTATTCATTAGTGTCGAAAGAGTTTGCTCGGAAGGACCTGAAAATATGGCGGGATGCTGATGCTTCTGGAGTTGGAGTCTATGTCAGTCATCCCTTTGGGCTGTACCCTGCCCCAATTCAACCAAATGAACCCACCAATGGTGGACAGTGCGTCTCTTGAAGGTAATCTGCGTGCGCGGCTGACTATCTAATTTTAGCAATGGGACCCATATCCTTCGCATTATTGGTCAATTTATTGCGAAGGCCATGCTTGACTCTCGTACTATTGATTTATCTTTGAACAAGATCTTCCTCAAATTTGTTCTCGATGAGGAGGTCCCACTTACCATTGCTTCTATTCGCGTAAGCAATGTTCATTCCTATCAAGTAACGTTGAATTGATCGTCGGTGCAGCTTGTTGATGCCGAACTTGCCAATTCACTTGAAAAGCTTAAAGCTATGGCGGCGGAGCAGCATCAGACTCACAAAGATAAAGTGAGTACTCGAGAGTCACCGTCTTATTTGGTGACTTAGTCGTCAATCAGCTCTCCAGTAAGATTGCAAAAATAGAATCGGCAAACATCGAGGACCTTTCCTTGGACTTCACACTTCCGGGATATGATATTGAATTATGTGTATGTTGTACAGTTCAGAGTTCCGACTAATTTGTTCACTCCCGATTTAGCCGGGTGGAAAAAACATTGTTGTGACTGCCAACAATGTTGATGAGTATATAGAAGAAATCACCAATGCTGTTCTTGGAAAGGGAGTTCGAGAACAAGTTAAGGCGTTCAAGGAAGGTTTCTCGAAGGTTTTCCCTGTCACCGATCTCAAGACTTTCACCGCCGATGAACTTGTCATGCTTTTTGGTAACTCTGAGGAAGACTGGAGCATCGAGAGTGATTGTTTAATCCCAAATATCCTTACTTGATCTAATAATTGTTTGTCAGCTTTGTCGGAAGCTCTTAAAGCTGACCACGGTTTCAACGTTGAGAGTCGTGCAATCCGGGAACTCATAGAGATCATGGCAGATTATGGTCCATCTACACGCCGCGCCTATCTACAATTTATTACTGGAAGCCCCAAACTTCCTATTGGCGGTAGGAGATCCTATACTGTCACTTTTTCGGATCTGACCTTCCTCTTAGGCTTCCGCGGGCTCAACCCTCCTTTCACCGTTGTCCGCAAGCCTCACGAGGCACCACTCAAGGCCGACGATTATCTTCCAAGTGTTATGACTTGCGTTAACTACCTCAAGCTACCGGATTATAGTTCTAAGGCTGTGATGCGTGAGAAGTTAAAAATTGCGATGGAGGAAGGTGTTGGGAGTTTCCACCTATCATAATCATCTGTTTGCATCAAGTCCTTGTCATATTACCATCTCCATTTCGGACTTATCGCTTTTATATCTTCTCCACCTGTGCTATTAGACAAATTGCCTTCAAATAATACAGATTTGTTTATGTATCATTGCTATTCTATATACCCCATTCGGTCCGGGATACTTTTTGGATAGCTGACTAAGCTCTGTGTGAGTAAGTTTGCCATTCTCGCTCGACCTTTGTGAACTCCACCAATGTCAAAACACCATCCCGGTACGGTTAATTTGTGTTTTGAACACATATACTAACCAGGTTCTACAGATCTAATTATGTGTCGCCGTCAGCCTGGCATTGGTATGTCCCCGTCCGTTTGATCACTCTTCACGCTTTTTATTTACTCCAGCTAATTATGTACTCCAGCCATCGGACGTTTATGTGAGAAGTGCGACGGTAAATGGTAAGTATTTGGCCTCTTACCATCGGCTACACTTACATTTATCTTTTTCGCCTTCACAGCCCAGTCTGTGACTCATATGTGCGACCAGAAACGCTCGTGAGGATATGTGATGAATGCAACTTTGGTACCTATGGTGGACGGTGCATTATCTGCGGTGCTCCTGGTGCGCAACAAGGACTTCCTATCTATTGGAACTGCAGCTGACCTAGGATTCTTGCTTGATCAGGCATTTCTGACGCATACTACTGCGCCGAGTGCTCACGCCTAGAGAAGGATAGAGATGGTTGTCCGAAGATTGTTAACCTGGGAGCAAGTAGGACAGATTTGTTCTACGAGAGGAGACGTTTAGGTAAGTTCTATCCAGGTCACCCATGCGTGATAAGCTCAAGTAAAAATCAGGCTTTAAAAAGGGTTAAGAGATCCTCGTATATAATATCGCAGTAGAGTTGCAAATGTTGGATTGTATGAACAATAAAGCTACAATTTGATTCTTGTACTGGAAAGCAGATTCCCTGAGATGCACATGAGGCTTCAGGACTTGTTGTACACAGGAAATTTGAGAATAGGCGTTTGTTGGCTTTCGTCCAGGTGGATGAAATTTCTGTCGAACCATCAGATAGATATCCAAGCCCAACATGAAGAAGCAGATCGACTATATTCACCTGAACTCCAACATATTCATGTCCGACTTGAAGACAACAAAAAAGTGAGTGTCGTCATGGGTATCTAGTGCTTCGCAAGTCTCGCAGAGATCCTGGGGACAGTACACACAATGAAACCATTCTCCCTGTATCCGATCCATGCACCGATCACAAATGGCACTATCATGCTTCAATTGCTTCAAATAGGCTAAAGAATTTCCTTTTCAGAGAGACTGGCACATGTTTTGTGCTTTGTGACTGCATACCTCGAGGATTGTTTGGATTAATCAAATGAGAGGGTGGGCCTGCAGGAACTCGGTAACTATACAAAATCAGCAACCCAACAAAGCAGGGAACCACGGTGAGAGCTCACAGCACAGTCAATAATGGAAGGGGGGATTCGATCGGATACTGTACGGGTCGAGGAAGCTTGAAGAAGATATGCATTGGATCGTGGAAAATGTAGGAGCTAGGTTCGCAGTTGGTGCACTAAGACGTAGGGAAAAAGGCTTTAAGTGTGGCCTAAGAGAATAATTGGGGAAACTCACAAGACTGAAGGGGATAGGTAGCGAAGGACAGTGAGCACATTGGTAACGAACACCGACGATGGGCTAGTAGTTATGTCGGCAAAAGGGGGGCCAGAAAAATAGGTACACGCACCAAACGACAATTATTACATGCAACATGGTGATTATCAGGCGAATCGAGTAGCAGAGTGGTAGACCCTGCTCCGGCGACTGATCTTACCACATCCTGCGAAGCGTCCACAACAGGGTAACCAACGTTTGCAGCGTCCCGTCCTTTCCACAAGAGAATAGCGCGTTGACTAGCGTTCTGAACCTGAATGATAATCAAGATGTTGTTTGGACTGCTTTCAGTGATATGCATACTTGGGTCGTGCCCAAGGGGAAAGGGATCTTGTACAGATGACAATCAGTCGGATGATGGAGTGACAGTTGAAACCAGCTGACCTTGATCAATATATGTGACGAATCATGTCCACCTTCTGATGAATGTAAATTTCCCGGAAGACCAGCCGATTCGCAGTTAGAACATAGATCAACATCTGTGCAGATTGCGCAATGAAAGCGCGCGCCAAAAATATCGCACATGCAGCTGTGGAAAAAGATAAGGGAAAAACATGGAACAATAGGTGAGGACATACTGGAAGCATTGTACGTCGGGATGCTTCATAGCTGAAGTAAGAGAGAGTTACTAATCAGAATGTATCTTTATTAGAGGAATCGCACATTGCTCATCTCCAGCATCAAACTGTTGATTTGCCATGAAATCAGGCTCACTGATCAATCTTTTTGGTTTATCTGGAACAAGAATAAAAGGATGGGAAGGATGAATATCGTGGACTTGGCTATGAGACAGGATCAGAATGAGATATGAGACACAACGAAAGACAGTGTACCTATAACAGGCTCGGCACAAGCTGATTTTAGGACACACAGCACATTTATACCTTTGAGAAGATGTGACAGCGGAACATGTTGAACACGTTGATACAGAACTTTCTTCCTGAACTGCGGCGCGGATAAATTGGCATCAATCGCATGCGAAAAAAAAGAACCATACTTACCGACATTCTCCCAGCCACGTTGGCCCCATAGTTTCTCATGGTATGCGTGCCGAAGATGACCTTTCTTTGGAGCAGCCTTACGCCAGCTGAGGGCCTGCTGGGGATCTCCGGATGATGACGACATAACAGGACCAGGAACAGCTGCAAAAATGGCATGATCACGACCAGCGGTATCAATGCACTGAGGGCACAATTCATAGCCGACCGTGACAGTGACATGTGTCTCTATGTAGGGGTGTATTAAATCGGAGGGCCTACCCAAACCAAATGGAGATGGGATGGGAAGTTGGGAGGGAAGATAATGTGATCGCTGAGGGTGCGGTGGAGGTGGAGGGTATCGGGTACGCTGGAGACACTGAGATTGTTGTTGGGGAGGGGATAAGGATTCAAAGCTCCCAACAACAGTCGGAGAGGAACTCGAAACAGCATTAGTTGATGAAGGGGGTGGGGGGTATGCATTTTCGTAACTGCCATTCATAATTGGGGAGAGATTGTATTCATTACGGTGAACATAGCTGTTTTGAGAGCCTGTTATATCTCTTGCCTTGCCTTTGCTTGCTGTAATTTTCTGTTTCGGTTCTTTTTCTCCACAGGTCGAACACACATAACGAATCGTATTGAGCATGATACCACAGTTGGAACAATCGGTGAGAATATGCTCTGATGGCTCTGGGAGAGGTAGAAAGGAATGATATATGTTCAAAGACAGAGCTGAAGGCGATGGTTTAAGGTCACGTCTGACACTAGCCTGCTGAGCAGCCACCCAATGCAAGTGCATAGATGAAGGCCTTGGCTGCACTGATTCATGGAGAACCCCATTTTCACTTTGTCCAGGTTCAGGCCCCTCGTCGTGGCTCTGTGAGCTAGCCGTATAAGTGTAGTAGTATGACCCTCGGTTATTGCGTTCGAGGGCAAGATCGCCGTCCAAACCATCGTTGAGGGAGAAAGACACTCCGTCGGATTCTGAAGGTTGAGGTAATCTGCCCAACTTGGAGACGATGGCACGCTCCCCTTGTTCCTTCAACCATGCCTGACCACGGGCATTCTCTCCTATGTTACGATGAACACTCGAAGCATCACTCAGAGTGTCTTGAAGCTTCAACTGTTCGAGAATTGCGAAAGGATCTTTTGGGTACCGATTAGCGGCGTCGAAAATGAGATTCCCACCGGACAAGGTGAAACTGGAGGCCTCTTGGGAGTGTCGTGATAGTTCCCGGTCATAATCCTTGTGGCCTTGAAATGACGGCATGGGGGAAGCGAGCGATTCGGGACCCAATGCATCATCTATTTCGAATGGATTACTGACTTGAGGCGTCATGCGCCGCAAGTTAGTACCGAAATCCTTGGAACTGACAGTCACAGAATCATCTTCTGGCTCCCCTTGAGCTTCAATTGAAAATGAATGCTGACTGACATCACACCCCATAAAATCATCAAAGCTGGCAAGTGAGGACGTATCGGAAAGGCTGGGCCCCTCGTACTCCATATTCACGTTGACACGAATTGTGATTTTTCGATTGCTGAAACTCCTCCCAGAAAGTATGGACGCTGCAGAAGATAAGGGAGCATCGTCTCCGGCTTGGAAATAGTTCACAGTTTCGATTAGGTCGTCATCGCTATGGATGCTTGTGACTTCACCGTCATCATCCTTCCATGTTATGATGTACGTTGTTCCAAATAGCGAAAAAGCTTGGTCAACCTGACGAATTGCATTCATAATTCAGAACAAATCGAAAAATAATAGTCACACAACCTTGTGTCGCAGCATTTCAAAATTGCAGTTGCGAGCCGAATGGAATGTGATGCGCTTGTTTTTTCCATTAAACGAACATTTAACAACCAGGGGTTTATCTGGGCACCTGTTCATTTTGCCAACAGGGTTTTTAGAACTTGGAAGACAAAACCAGAGAGTAGAACCTTGCAGACATGCGTAAGATACCACAAGAACAGCATTTCGATCTATGTCCGCAGCATCTCTTTCTAGAAATGGAAATCAATGTTATCGCTCGTGATTGATCAGACTTTAAACAAGTGCCTAATAAATGGGTTAATAAATGAGTCAAATGATATGAGGTAAAAGTAGACGAGCAATAGGAAAACTGACTACATACTACTTCGAGCAGTCTTGAAGGACCACGGTCATTAATCTCACAATGTGGCAGCCATCTGACAAAAGATGAATTTCGAAAAACGTGACTAAGGCCAAGCTTCCTCTAGTTTTGTTGTGCTCTCGCCTAGGAACACTCGCCTAGCCAATCTTCTCAGGGTACCTGCTAATCAGTATCGCCGCGCCGCTCTCCTACTCAGTGTCTGGTATGTCCTCTATAAAAGCCCTCTATCCAGATTATACCCTGCAAACTTCGCTCCCACTTTTCTCCTTTGGTTACATCTGTAAATATACCCTGACGTTGGGCCCTGTCTAGGCCATCCGCGTCTTAGCAGTAGTTTGTTTGCTACGGAATATAAAAATTCTGAGACTCTCCACCAACTGACAAGACAAGGGATTGCATGCGGTGATAACAACCTCACAATTCAGACTTTACCATGGCAATCTCGAGTGAAATGTCAATTTCATACATTGCGACTCTCCTATCGCGTAAATCATGATGATCACACATAGTCGAAAAGCTTACACTTTCCGTAGTGGCTATTCAATGCGTCCTGAATATCTTTTCGAATACCGCCCTTGCTAATCATAACGCCATCGATATAACAAAAGTGGCTAAGTTTGAAGGATTAGCTTTCCAGGATTTGGTTTAATGTAAACGATAACTTTACGTATTACAAGCCGGAGTGATGCACTACAGACAGATACTGAGTTAACTTCAAGACTGACAGTTGGATGACTTACAGTCATGTGATTACAGCCTTCTGATTTTTGCACAGGTGTATTGCAACCTAGATAATGTTTCACAGCCGGTTCATATCAAGAGAACAGGAAACAGACCTGGGCAAGCTTTCCAACCTTGTTGCTGCATGAGATGACGAAGCTCGGATGATCCATCACAAGAATGCTGGGGGCCCCCGATTTCGATTTCTTGTTGGCAGACTTTACACCATACAAACTGACATCCTGGCCACGGACAGGTTATGTTCTTCATTTCTTCAAGTTCTTGACGATCGACCAGCATTGTCCGGACACATCTAGGAGGGAAAGAGAGTTGTTTATTTCACACCTTTCACTTCAGGCTGCAATACTCACCGACGACAGTTGAGTGGTATACAGAAGGATGTGATTTGTAGCTCCTCAAAGATCTGATAGTCCTCCTCAGAAATACCAATCTCTTGAATGACATTCTGGTCAACGACTATATATTTCTAATCAATATAACTTTGACTCTTTCAGAGGCCTGTCTCACCTCCATGGTCTACTCTATTCTTGTCCGCTACACACGATGGGCAGGAAATAGGGAAACGTCTCTCGGATATTTTAGTCCTAGCATGGTCACGAAGACAATCCCTACAAAATTGATGTTCACACCCTCCGGCACGAGCGACTGAATCCTGAGGATATTTATCAAAGCAAATCAAACACTCAAAGGGATCTGGTTCCATCCGTTGGAGCATTTCTCTTTGATCCGTCAACTGTTCATCTTCTTCTTCGTACTTCCTTTGAAGTTCCATCGCGACGGCCAAATCACAGTCAGAGTCGAGTGTAGAGGCAGTCAGGTTTGCAAATCCACCAGGTATGGTAGTATTTTGATACCATGATGATGTAGAAGGCAGTGGGGCATCACTTCGACCATCGTCTGAGACAGCTGAAGCATAGCTCTGAACTTGCGAGCGCAATCCATGATTGGAACCTGATTTTTTGCTTTGCTTTCCCTTACTGTTACGAAGTCGTTCTATGAGATGCCAGCTCTCTTCACCTCCCTGGACGTGGGGGAGTGAAGATAAAAAGGAAGATGTTGGAGACGAAAAGAAATTACGTCGTTCCTGGGAGGAAGCCTGATTATGTTCTTTCTTGCGTTCTCGTACGTACGAATCAATGTTTTTCTGATACTGCTCGTAATCTTCGCGGCGACGACGCTCAAGATGTTTGGTTCTTTCTTCCAGAAACCGGTGTTGTCTCTCGAGCTCATTGACCTTCTCACATAGCTCAGATACCCGAGCTTTCTCCCTGGCAACGTCTGCATAGGAGGATAGAAGTGCCATGCTCGACTCAAGAAGCATCTCAGTCGTGGATGGCTCTTCCTTCAGTGGCAACAGGATGTGCCCGGAGAAATACCCGAGGAGCTGCGCTTGCCATTGGAGTGATGGGTCGTTAAGGAGATTCTCGTCATAAGCGAGGAGGTCGCTCAGGTAGGCAGCAGCCAATCTAATGTCGGAATTGATGACGAAGCCCAAGCCATCAGGGTGGGATGGACGAGGATGAGAGTCAAAGAGGATATAAACGCTTCTTCCCGCGATCTGAGTCCTCAGGCAGGCAACAATTTCTGGAGGTCTGGTGATGATGACTATGGTAGAAAATTCCGATGATACGTCTTCTAATACTCTAAAGGATAGAGATTGTCAGTCTGTTGAGATGACCAGATGTTCCAATACAATTACCCTAATAGATCACCAAAGTGCTGTTTCTTGGCCTTGCTATAGGTGCAGGTTTGTAATAACAATGTATTTTTGAAGATGGGGACCTTCAAGAGCTCTTCAATCTCCAGGTGAGAATCGCTCTTCCAAAAATCACAAATCGAGGTCATTTCCTGAGGATAACCGTATGAGTACATTCCCATGAAGTGGGGAGCACCTACCTCGATAGTCTTAGGAGACAAAAGCTCGCTCAGGAGTTCTAGGCCCTGCATGTTTTCCTCTTTCTCAAGCTTGAAAGCTGTACGTGCAAAGTTCAATGCAGCTAACCCGCAGGTTGATGCGCTGATTCGCTTGCCCAGCTTGTCACCGTATTGGCTCGAACCTTTGGGTGATACAATTTCTTGTGTTCCATCACATATCTTTTCAAGGATTTCATCCATGTCGAGAGCATCTGAGCTTCTAGAACTATTGTTCCTTGGATGATCCTTTGAGCTTTCAACGATTCGAACTACACGGGAAGATGCGGAGGGCTGATCCCAGGACTTCATAACTGGGTTTGAGATCAAAGCAATGAAGAGAAAGCACTAGAGTCTTGAGTTCACGAAGGAATTACAAGTAGACCTGACTCTTAGCGCTCATTGACTCGTGATCTAGCATATGCGTTGATATCCGAAAAGGTCTGGCAGAACTAATTTCTCCTTAAACGGAATTTGCCGTTAGACATGCGGTATTCTTGCAGTAAAGAAGCTAGTATGAAGTAACAGCTGGCATGTTATATTAGAATACAACGTGCATCGAATAAACAGGTGACATTTCGTGTGATTTCAAAATTTGACTCCTTTTTCGATGACCTCCATCCAATTCTAATGACTGGGTCCAACACTTCATGGACTGCAAGGATATATCTATTCTGAATCTACCCATGATTGCCTGTACACCTCAGTTATTGTGACAATGAGAGCAGAACTGAGTATTAATGCTTAGCTTTTTTACGTCCAATGCAACAGCCACATGTAACGAGAATTGAGCGAGAACTGAGCTTTTAGCTCATATTACAATCCATTTCCCTTGATCCAAACCTTTGTCAGTAACCATTCTCCTCAAGGTCAGCGGATATTGGTTGTGAGTGTTCTTTTCTGCTGGAGCTACAATCTAGAGCTTAACTGTCTCGATATCCGAAACCATGTACTGTCAATCTAAGACTTTAGCATATTTGAAATTTCGGGATGATCGTAGCAATTGTGACAAGGTGATAGAGTCATGCATCCAATGGTATCCAATGCACTTCTCTGGATGAGACACTGCTTACAGGAATATACTACACTCCATGTATGTGATGTTTAATAACAATGCTTATCACTTCCTTTTGCCTGCATGATCATCCTCATTGTAGCTCTGAGATCGACTCCATTCCATAGGTATCAACTCAAAACATGGTAAAGGACTTTGATCCGTCTGGAAACCAATTCCTATTCGGATGGACAGACCAAATATGGCATGTGAAATGATCTCCATATGTGAGAAACAGCCGTGGGCAGTGCAAATGCTACTCTCCATGCTGATTGCAGATCTCTGCGACTGCCTTTGGCCTCTATTGTCCTTGTGAGGATCTTTCCACAGCAAGCCCCATCAAGATGAATTCCAAACCTAGTAAATTCAGACAACATGCCTAATTGGACTAGAAGCCAACTTGTATCCATGTGTTCCATGATCCGCTGTGGACGAGCCTTCTGCTTTAAAGAGACATTGTTACCTGCCTAGATAATTGGTCATCTGCAGCATCTCTCAGCACCTCTGTTAGCATTCTTCTACATCAATACCCGGCACGAGCATGGATGTGTCTCCATTTCCAGTCCTTACCTCTGGGAGTCCGAGTCCTGCGGTAAGTGTTTGGGCTTTCTTACGGAGATTTATGAATCAACTTCTCAGTTTCAACAGGGACCACTTCTCGATACAATGTACGTCTCGTGATACTTCTTAGCTTTGGCTAGACGAGGAATTAGATCTAGACATCACGAAGATGCTGCACCTCCCATCGAGGGCTTATATCGTATCTTTGACCTTATAAATGAACAAGGCAACAATGGACTTGGTGAGCCATAGTGCTGTGTCGCGTTGTCCGTTTCCAAACGTGAATACGAACCTTGTTTTTAAGTCGATAAAATTATCATCGCTCAAGAGGAGTTGGAGCGATTGATTAATGACCTACACCCGAAAGCGTATATGGCCCTCACAAGAGTCGACTTTAAGGCTCTTGACTCGCTTTCAATTCGTCCTATCGGAGTTTATGGTGACAGATGCGAGATCACTAAATTTCTTACTTCACTCAAAGTTATCAACGACGATCAGTGAGTTGTATCCTCCTGGCTGTCTTTTGCCTGCCCATCTTTTTGTTTGAAAGGTTTCAATTCCTTCGTTCGAAAGATGGCTTCTCTGGTTCACTTTACCTTCGTTCCGGAATTTATATTGCCAAGCCGCCGGGGTTACCTGACATCCTTTATGCCATCTACTGGCCTGAAGCAGAAACTTGGAAAGACTGTGCTCCTTCGGGTCCTCGCCGAAATCGTGTGACATTCATGCGGTAAGTAGGGTGTCCTCGGTGGCTACCTTGTCCTCACATTACCCGCAGCTATCTTACAAAAATATCCGATCAAATTCTATGTTTCATGTCGGACACGCAGATCCAAGCTTTCATATGGGACAACGAAGAAATAAATGCTTCTGGCTACCAGATAGACAAGGAAGACGGAGATCGGATGTACACATTTGAAATTACACAAATAAATGAACAAGAAGAAAATGTAGTCTGCCAACAAGGGTTTCGTGTAATTCATCTTGTTGCTTCGCAAGTTGCATAGTGGTTGATATATCTCATAGATCGCTTCGAAGCTTATGCGAGTTCCGGAGGCTCCAGATCTTGGAACTTTGCCTCGTCCTCCTCCCCCAGTCTTGATTCTCGGTGAGAAGACGCAAGGGTTTCTGTCTGTTAAGTCTATTCCTCCGAGGACAGACGAACAATCACTGTGTGGTGCATTCAGTGCAATGCGTTTAAAAACACTTTTGTACGATTCCGTTTTTCCTGCTAATCTCTTCACAATAACCACACATCTTAAGGGGTTCTTCGTCAGTCCGGATCGAGTGCGATCTCGATGGCAAGGCTATCTCCGCTCTCATAAGTAATGGCCTAGATAGAAGACCTTATACGGATTACTGCAAGGTGTGGAGAGATCGAGAAAGGACTATTAGTAATGAAAATGATAACATCCGTGCCCAAAAATTGGAAATCTTGAAGAAAGATTTGCTTGCTGGGGAAGAGGAGCTAGGGAAGAAAATATTGGTTTACCTCATCGAACGAGTACTTGAGAAGTATCCGTGAGGCTTTAACCGGAAAGTATACAGTGCTAGTAATGAGCTCATTACTTGTTGATACAGGACATTAGCCCCCGATCGCTTGTTAGCCGGTTTTGAACTTGAATTGAAGGAACTTTCTGATCTCAAAGGTGAGACATGTATACTGCCGACATACCAAGAAAGACTGACAGTGACTAAGGCGCATTGAGAACACATTTCAAGGCCAATTGCGCTGAGAATATTCTCCATGATCCCGTTTGGTCGAACCTAGAAAAAAAGACATTAGAGTTCCCCTCAGGCTTCAAAGAACAAAAGCAACGTATCGCTTGTGTATATGTCATCGCCGAAAAATACCCACAGCATTATAACGAACAGCTCGTGCATGATATCATCAAGGACGGTCATAAAGAGAGGTTCGGTGCTCAGCAATCAATGTTCACGCGTTGGTTCTCCAGTAGATCTGGAGAGGAAATGGATCTCAAGAAGGACGTGGAAGAATACTGCAGGAAAGTCACCGATAAGGATTTCATAGCCCGCCTTGATACTCACCTTGAACGCGAGCCGCTTGTTGAGCCAGCTGTCTGCTCCATTTACGAAATGGTCTATTCTTCCATCTCGAGGACTCTCATGAGAAATCTTGATTCCTTCAAGCGGTTTGCTCTGGCCAGACAATCTGAGATCATGAAGGCCTCTGTGATTAATGAGTGGAAGCAGGCGAAGGAAGAGGCAAGCAAGAGTTCTGGAAAAACATTCGTCGAGAATATCAATTCACTCCTGGCGTCTAGTGCTGATGGGTAAGTCCATTCTTAGTTGTTTGTTATCCATTATATTGTCTTCAGGGTCGCAGTTGTAACATTGGAACGATTCGAAGTTAAAGATGGATCGATTAAATGTGAGCTTGTTAACTTGATACAGATATGTATATTTTTGAACTTCGGAATGGAAGGTTATGATATCTCTGCACGCCAACAGATGCATCTCAGTTCGACATTTCAATATACAATCAACCGACTGGATATTCAGACCGAGCACCAACATACTCTTCAGCTCAATCCCTTGTTCATTCCTACTCTTACTGTCAATGACAGACGTTCTGTCTCTTTCACGCTGCCGCCTGATCGTCGAATCATGTAAGAATCAAGACTCCGCTCACATATCCTTCATTAATATCGATGTATCTTAGACATTCACAGCTCCTTGCGGCAGATCATGTACTTCTCGTGATTGATCAAGGAGAGAAGATTGGTGTTTACCTTGATATCCTTTCCAGTATCAACAATGTACTCTCCAACGACGTTCGCAAAAAATCGATTGATAAGGGCCGCGTTGGCACCAATGTCCTTGTTTCGTTTGATGAAACCAAACGCCTTCTGGTCTTTTGCGCTCCGCAGAAGGTAAAGTACTTCGCTTTTCATCCAAATTTTCCGAGTCTTGATTGTGTCTCAGCGGACGTTACATGTTTTCGCATTTGACGAACAATTCAGCAATCTTCAAGGGTGGGCAAGTCCATTCGAACTTTCAGACTGGTACAACAATAGTGAGACAATCACTCATGTATGTTTCGTCACTGGGACAGGATCTGAGGAGGTACTACTGGTTGACTCGAGAGCACAAGCTCGTATATATTCACTCGTCACTCAGGGTTTTCGGTAAGATACTATACACTCTGATGCTTTTCCATTTTGGCTGAGCATAATCACTTAAGCCCTGCATCAGTAACGTTACCTGGAAATCCTACTTGTGCCATGTCCTCCCCTGATGGGGCTTGTGCGTTGCTAGTTTTTGAGACAGACGATCAAAGACTTTTAATTGCTTATCACTGGGACTCTTTCGGTGCTTCGCAAGGAATAAACATCGTGCTGCCTGATCGTTATGGAAGCGTTTCAGTCACTTCGTTCGTCAATCAACAATCTATACATCTGATGATGCTGGACGAGGAACAAGGTCACTGTCAGTCGGTCGCTCTATCAATCACCAAGAAATCTTCCGAGTTTACTTTCAAGGAGAAAGGTACAAGAGTCTCTGTCGATACAGTGAAGGGCGAAAACTATGTCAATAATTGCTTGGTCGACTGCTTTGCAGATGTCTGGACCCGATTCCCGGTCCTGGCAGCTGTATCGCGCCAGTTTATCACGTCTGCCTGTCGAGAGCCAAAGAGTATTACTTTCATCTCGAGCCGAGGCCACAATAGATATGCCTCATATTTTAGCGACATGGTACAGTCCTTTGAGGACCAAACCAAGAAGCCGACAGATGAACAGCTACGTTCAATTTCCATCAAAGCAAAAACATATCCAGCCCTGATAGATGACCTTGTTCAATGTCCCTCATCGGGAATAACTCAGTTCCTCGCTGGGCAATGGTTTGTCAACCTGCTCTATCCACATTGCTGTTGCCCGAGATAACCGTTTTATACCATTAATGGATGGCGTATCATCTACAGACTTCGAGAGCGAACTCCTTGGCGCTGAAGTCGGCCAGATTGTCGATAAACTGTCCTTTGGCTGGTAAGAATCAATTTTGCGTTCTTATATGGCAGACAAGGTAAGGCATGAATTCTTTGTGATCTGTTCAACTGCTAATCTCAAACCTCAATAGCCCGTGAAGGTGGTTTCATCTATGGGTTCGTCATTCTCAGATGATATGGATAACAGACACAAACGTGTGATGCTTAGGAGGGCAATCTGTCGGAAAGAGTTTTGCCCTTAATCACTTGATGGACACTTCATTCGCTGGTTCCGCCATGAGAACGACAGGTAAGTCACCTAGCTTGTCAACTCAATATAGAAGTTTCTGAAATCTAGTCTGTCAATCAGAGGGTGTTTGGATGTCAATCACTCCGACAGATGAGGCTTTACTGGTCGCTCTCGATTTTGAGGGTAAGTAGTCCAGCCAATTGGTAGTGGTTTTACATTGACATTCCATTTCCATACATAGGTGTGCACACTATTGAGCGGTCGCCTCAAGAAGACGCTCTCCTTGTGTTATTCAACAGTGCGATTTCGAATCTTGTTCGTAAATTCCTCATTCCAGACAATGGGACCAATGCTAAAGATTTTCAGGTCTTGTTTCGAAATAATTTCGCTCTTTCTCGTGACATTACTGACCTTTTCCAGTCTTTCCAAGCATCTTCTGTCATTCTTGACCCCGCCGCCAATCCCTCCTTATTCCAGTCGACACTTGTGATAATTATCAAGGTATGTTCTGACATCACAGTCAACCACGTCCAGGGATTTACATCTGTTATTTTCAATCAATAGGACGTCGTTGAATCTGACCAGCGAGAGATTGTCCGAGAGTAAGCACAAATACTTTGGACATTCTTTGACTAATATCATACTTGCATGATAGATTTTCTCTGAAACTTCAAGTAAGCGCGCTTTTCTGCATCACAATTTGGTCCCATTTCTGTTCTCACTGTTCCCAGAAAATCGTTCATACGGAACAGGGATCCAATTTCATCTCCAAACTACATGCTGGCCGTCTTGATATCATACCCTGGCCAGTCATTGAATCAAGCCAATTTTACACTCTCTATTCAGCACTTAAACGTCGTCTCGATTCCCAAAAAATAACACACCATTCGGCGGGCGAGTTTTTATATACCTTGAAGGTTTTAATGGCGAAACTTAAGGTAGATAGCCACACTTTTTCGGTGTAATGCTGACAACTTTACCGGTAGACAAATGACTGGGGTGCCATGTCTCGTGAGTTGCTTGTCTTCTACGTTTACTAATCTTCATGTCCACACAGAGTCACTCGCTGCCCACCGTGCTCAGACTATGCTTACCGTCCTCCCGATCGCACTTCAATATGGTTCGGCAGAAGCAGGCTTAGAGAAAGAACCACTGAAGGCAAGAGAATGATGTGTTATCTATCATTGAAACCGTCCTGAAGCATTTTTCTGTAGAACCTGGACAACGATGCCATCATTGATTGCCCGGACACAAGTCTCAGACTATTTTTATCATCTCACTCTTCTGAACCGTTTGACAGAGAGGATACTCTTGCGGAGTTGAGGAGTTCGTGGGAGAAATATGACTGTCGTCATGACATGGATGAAACAGAATGGATCGGCCAGTTAGGAGAATATCTCAATGGCATTGTCAAGCTCAGGGTGGTTTATGTTGAAACGTGGATTTCAGCAAATCTACAGCGCTTTAAGTCTAGTAATGCTAATGTCGAATTGTTGCAACGTGACATGACAAACTCGGTCGTTGAGCTTCAAGCAAACGTTGAAATGTGCAAAGTGACTTGTGCATTTTGTCACCTCAAATGCACACTATCTCGCAGGCATGACCCTATTCAACGGGCGCACAACTGCAATACAGATCACCAATGTCCTCGCATCTGTGACTATAGTAGTGAGCATCTCGATGAGCTCAGGTCATGTCAGTATCAGTAAGTCCTGCCTTCCTAACAATTAAATAGGAAATTAACGCAAAATTAAATCAGGGCTGGTCATGATGGTCCACACATGTGAGTCTCACTCTTGCTATTTGATGACAGAGCCATAACTATTGACAATAGATGTGTCGTTGACCTACATCTCTGTGGTGCACCATGCATTCATCGAGATAAAAGAGGGTGTCAAATAGACTGCACTCAGGTAAGTAGACACTGACTGATCAATCTGACAAGTACTGAATCAACACATAGATGGCGGGTCATAAAGGTGACCACATTTGCTCCGCTCGTAAACACGCATGTGGAAAGGTGAGTTGCCAATTTTTAAGTTATCACCAATAATAATAGCTGGATTTCAGCCTTGTGCACTCGTTGTTGCGAACAAAGTAGTTCAATATAATTGTCAAGGAGTGTGCAGATACCCAAGGTAAGTTTGTAACGCCACTAGAAAAGACTCGTTGGTTTTTTATCTTCAATGTTAGTGATGAAGAACACGCAGAACATATTTGCGATAATAGAATGTGCCCTATGACTTGCGAACTCTGCAAACGGCTATGTGGCTGTACCGACCATCTTCATGCACTAGTTGAATCCTCTGTTCATCTCTGCGGGTAAGGCATACTTGCTGCTTGCCTGGTCTGTGCTATTGAATCTTTATGAATGCTGCTAGAGAGCCGCACCGCTGTCAAGCACTGTGCACCGCTGGTATATGTGAGATTGATACGACACCTCAGTCGATCGAAGCAACATTCACTGGTTGTCATGAAACATTCCAATATACAAAGGTATGATACTGATTGCGCAGTTATATACATGCTGACACATGTCTAATGTAGTACTCTCAAGGTCTGTGTGTACTCGTTACCTAACACACACACAGAGACTGTTATAGTGTCCAAACGATTATCTTGTGTCAAGCCGATCCCACCTGGGGAGCGGGAACACCAAGGGTCTCATATTCACAGCCTTGACCCAACGCCTTTCCACTTCTGTGAAACTAGGTAATTATCACGCACCAAACTTTCTTTCTGATCCAGCTCAAAGTCACAGGTGTGATAATTGTGGCTACTTCTGTACATTACCGCAAGGTGAGAGCGTAATGTGGAAAGAGCTGTGCAAAACTTGAGATACGGAAACAGGGCACCCACAGCGAGAGCATGAAACTAGCCATGGGTCTATGTCCAGGACCAGATGGGCTGTTGACGGCCCTAGTGGGACTGCCATGGAATTAAATGGCCATCGGTTTGGCACTAACGACTCAGGCGCACCAATGATGTGCAATCTCATCTGCAAGAGCATGGGACGCCATGCTCACCTTGATTATTGTCGAACCGATCCACTGCAGCAATGCTCTGGACCAGATCATGAGCATATAAAGACCCGCCTTGAAGTGAACCCCGACAAACCGAAGGATTGGATTTCTCATAATTTGTACTGGAGACGCTCTGGTTCGTATTTTTCAGCTGACATGGTTTCAACTTCTGATCAATCATTATAGGTTTCAGAGGTTCGTTTTATCTACATTGAATAAGTTCGACTGCTCAAATATTACTTCAAGATCCCTATTCGCGAGAAGACCAGTCTACATTTGCAAAATGGTGTGTACGAGTGTTTGATGCGATGTGTTCGGGAATTTGACCAGTCTCCAGTGACTCGATGTGTCCAGGTTCAGAACATGTTGCAACTAATTCTCAACCTTCATATTGCACCCTTCCATTGTTTCATCCTCCCCATACAACGAACCGGTTAATAGGGCTTGAGTGCGATAGCTATCCTTCATTGATGCACATCACTCAAAGACCTCTAGATATGTCTCAAATGACGGGCACTTGTTCTCGTGCAAGAATCCTGTGGTGATGCAGCAAGCGTTTCACGTGTAAGTACTCAAGGCATATTCCTCTGCTGATTTTCTCAATTCTGATACATCCGAGATAGTATTTTTGTCATCGATAGGTATTTTATCTCTCTTGTGTGCGTGAGCCGACTGATTAATCATATTCCGATCCAGGTCTGGTTCCATGGGCCTGAATAACCCGACGCCACTTCCGGCTACACCGGTTACTCCTACAATTCTCTATCGACATAGCAACCGGCTTGGTGCCGTCTACCTGTCTCTACATAGTCTGGCAATCAAGACGACATGCATTGACAGCCCCAGGATCAGGGGTTCAGGCATCTGCTCGCAAGGATGCGTATAGTGTCATCCTCTTTCACCACGCCGTTACCCGATCCTTTGAAAATGATTTTCAGCGTAATCCTGAGAATATGCTGCAAAGTCTACTGCAATATGAAGCAGACGGGGGCACAAACTATGAACTTGCTGTCATTGAGACCGAAGCAGTAATGCGTAGACATTGGAGCAGTGAACGGTGTGTAGTCATGAATGCTCAAAATGCTATGTTGACTTGATCCTAATTTAGGTCTCCTGTTGTGATATTTCTCTCGGATGGTGAGTGTAATATTCAAGACGCTACCATTCGTACACTTTGTCGTGCTGCCATTTCTCTTGGGTGAGTTGAATAGAGCTTATCTCCGTATTGATTTATAGATGTTGGCAACAGGAAACCTTTATCATTCCATGCCATTTCATTCGGTCCAAGCAATCAATCTCTTCGACGTATGGCTCAAATTGCGCGGGAAGTCGAGACCACCATGCCGGCAAATCCCTCTCTACCTGCAAATGCCCAATGTCGAGTCATCATGCAATGAAGCTCTGGACTCTGTATGTTTCTATATGTTTCACGTGAATGATGTATCTTCATGATCTCCTCAGGTTCGATTAGCAGAAACTTTCCTTGGCATAGCCGACTCTCTCCAGAAGACACGCGGTGCCCTTATAGCTTGAGCCTGTTTGATCCCGGTGATTCCCGATCTTACAATCTGTCTACATGGATGAAAGAGAATATCAGGGCATTATTTAATAACTATAAATAATAATGTAACCTGTTATATTTTTTGATGCTTTTGGGACATCATTAATAAGGACAGTTCAGCAAAAACTGAGCTTGTATCCATCCCATTATGAGATAAGGAGCATAGGATTAATTCTATTATGCCCATCGCCCAAGAAGGGCCATGATACCACATCCGAAAGCCACTGATATCACAGCAAAAGCCACTTTGCCATTCGAGCCGTGTATCATTTCATCGTTGAATATAAATTCGTGTGCCAGGAGCTAAGGATCAAGAGAAACCTTTAGTTTCTGATGACAATGGTTGGAGCATGAACATACCTCTACAAGACCTGTGTACACGAGTATTCCAGAACTCAGAGAATCCAGAGTTCCGCTAACGATACTTGCTGTAGTGCTCCCTGGGTTATAAAGGGTCCGGACTCCAAGACCTACGGCAATTCCAAGAGGAGTTGTGAGTCCATAGATTACTCCACCGGCATACAGAACCCAAGTGTAGTTTTCAGGAAGCTTCATATAGGCGAGCCGTGCGCCAAGACCCATTCCCTCAAAGGTTTCTATTGAAAAGCAGTGAGATGTTGATGCCGATATCAACGGAAATGGTATTTACGATGGAAGACCAGAACGACGAATAGGATCTTGAAATCCGGATCAACGGCAAGGGTCAGTCCAACCAAGACACTGGAACAACATCATCAGAAAGCTGTATCTATCGCTCTTGATAGCTCGAGACTATACCTGTGCAAGGCTACACCAAATTCAAGGATTGCAACACCAAGAATAGTGGCTATAGGAGAATTTATTGTTCCATCATTGTCCACGTGATGATCATGGTCGGTTCCGAGACTCTCAACATCACTTTTCTTCTGCCGAGGTTCTGAGGTCACGAGCATCCCCTCGGGGCCGTGTTCACCCGGCTGATGACCATGTGTAGCTATTGATAGTATTCTGTGAGCGCCAGAACGTTCAATGAAGGGAGGATACTCGGAAGCAGCATCTGTCTTGTAGGTCCCTTCATAACGGAGAAAACGATAGTGGACATACCATGACGCTGTCCAAGCTTGGCAAGCTTCTCTGTACCCCAACGGAAGGCGACCAACTCAACAACAAATATTCCAAATATGCTGATGAGACAGAACGCAAGGGCGTATGGCTGAGGAAGGTGGGAATGAATAATTCAGAATCAAGGCATAGGGAAAGACATACATATTCTTGCCATGAATCCGGCAGACAAGGGGAAGAGAGAGCATCCATACCGGGTGAGAGTAGATGTATGAAGGCGGTAGCAATCTGACCGTATATTAAATTTCATGTTCTGATTAAAACCTGGGGGAGCTACGTACGATGACACCCGAACCAAAATATTTTGCAAAGCTAAGGTAAAAAAAAAACATGAACAGTTATTCCCTTCATATGCAGTACAACGTACTCGAAAAGCATCTTTGGGATTTTAATCATTGAAGAACGCTTCGCAACGACTGGGAAGAGTGCGCCTGCCAAAGAACCGATCAAAATAATGAAAACGGAAGCGATGCGGAGTCCGAGTAGATCGTCTGCGCCTCCGCCTGTGCCACAGTTCAAGGCATCGCCGTCGTCTCTTCTAACGTGCATGGTGGGAGAGAAGAGGGGTTGAGAAAAAAGGAGCTTATGTTGGAATGATGAATGTGAAACCTCGGCAAGACTATAAACCAGAAGCGTGAGACGACTGTTGAGGTACTCAGAGTATTCTCAGCATGATACTTCCGGGTACCTTCGCGGCCGTGTGGTGGCTAGGTAATGGTGATCAGAAACGGCCTGATATTATCAGTAGTACAGTGGCGCTCGAGGATGCCTATCTGTTTTAACTAACCAAATCTTGTAAAAGGCATTTGGGAGAGACGAATTGTCCTCAAGTTCAGCGATTGAAGTATAATTAGACCTCTCTAGTTTCACACAGCGATGATAGATCTCTTGGCAGTAGAGTGGGTAGCTTCCTGTTAACAGTCAGGTTTTCTCAGACTGGCCGGCGCCGAGATGCCGAACATAAGTTAAATTTCAGGGTTATGATCTAGGGAAATAAAATAGACCATCTTCCGAAATTTTTTGGTCAGCTGTATACCAGAAATAGATTATAGATCAAAAGTACATACTATATATAGATGTCAAGTTCCAGTGTAGCTTGGCTAAACATACTGATTTTTTTCTTCCTCCTCTGTGAGTTACAATCCTACTGTAGTAATAAATTCATGGTCTTCCTAGATAATGTCATAATCATGAAGATCTGTAAGCAGCTCTCATCATAGCAAATAGAAGCAGTGGGGTTTTCAGCATTGTTACCAAGCATCAGGTGCCTGAAGAGTACCGTAGCTGTAAGAACTGTCGCACAAGTAGTGCCTAGTCTTCAATATGAAAAGATGTGAGTGAGTATATAATAATTGGTGTCATATGCAACACGATACGATACAGGGTGACATCACGTCCGGGAATTCGTACGGGCATTCATTCATTCCAGATTTCCTCAGACTGGGATTTCACACGTGCATTTCACCTCACGGTATCTCAAAGTCTTCAAGGTAATTACAAGTTGCATTTGAATGTAGCCAAAGGTAATTGATCGCCAATCTTTATCTCCTGTTATAGAAACAAAGAAGGGTAATAAAATTTTACGCACGTGGATTATCCTTTCTTATGACTTTTATTTTCAATACCGCGGACTGTGTACGCGCACCGCGTAATAAATTGTTGACCAAAAAAAATTCGACAGTTTGACTACACCAAATCATTGACGTCATTATGGGAAAGCTTCTGTCCCTGCCGTCGCTGTCCCAAAATAGCCGTGAACACCATGACCATGAGATTACCATACATGTCAAAAAGCTCTGGATGTCAGTGACATTAGTGCGCTGATTTCGATTCCTGAATGTGTGAACGCTATCGAGGGCCTATAATATCGGTGTTGGTATAGCTTAGGTTGTTTGTGTGTGTGGTTCTTGGATTAAAGGGTCAGAGGATAGTACTCGTTTCGTTGCTGCTATAAATTTAAATTGGAACAAGAACAGGCCAAGTGCAGAGTATTTATTACTGCGAACGCGAGAAAAGAAAGCTGTCAACATGGTGAGACTGCCGCGACCTGGGAGAAGAATGCCTCAATTGTGAGCTTCCGAATTGTTCCTGCGGGTACAATTGTGTTGATGATCGTTGATTGGTATTTCAGTACTCTGTTTGTACCCGACGTGACCAACTCAGTACCGCATCCGAAACATTCTCCATGATCCCGATAGGAGTTGCCAGGACATGAGCGATATAGAACTCTAGCTTACGTAGAACATGACTTTGCCGAGATAGCTTTTTCCTTGTCCCAGATCCCATCTTTGATCTTGATCCTGAAGCACTTGGGGACGAAGCATCAAGCGGTACCTGTTTTGCTTCTTCCTGCCCAGACTGGAAGAGCACGATCATATCAGATAGAAGGTGTGTTGGCATGAGAAGGGCATGGACTGATAGGTCGACAGATGAGGCGATTTCACCGGACTGTGGAGGTATTGATACTACCCGAAGAGGTTTCATCAATGTTGCAGTGTCCATCAAAAGAACGGCAAGTAACTGGGAGCTGACTTGGCCCTAAAAATACATATATTAGAAGTACCTTGATATGTGCTGTAAATCACGGGCTGCTGTGGACACTTACTATTTCAAACCTCGAGTAGACATCTTCAACAGCAGCTTCAATACTGGAGTACAATGTTGTTGATCTGTAATCTGCCAGGAACGGCACCAACAAGTTTATGAGCCTGAGAGCCTCGTGGAAGTCGTGATCTGTCGGAGCTAGAGCAGATAGCATTCGAGTGCCAAGGTGGCGTACAACGTAGCTATATGCGATACTAGGAAGGTAAGTCAACGACAACTAACAGGGCAATCACACACCAAATGGCCAATAGATTGTAGACCAGCGGATGGCCAGGAGGTACCGGCTGGACCATTGATTGGGGAACACGGATAGGTGCTGGTCTCCTCTTAGCCTCTCGACTCAAATCAAAATCCTCAGCACCATTGATCCACCAGGGCTGCTCAATTTCGACTTGAAGTTGTTTGCTTGCTAACAACGTTTGGGCCAGCTCGCTCGAAGGGGCTTCTAAAGCCTTGGCAAACTTTCTTCTCTCTGTCTGTGTGAGCATCTCCCACATGACCTCAGATGATAGGCTGTCTGAAAAATGTCGAATAATGTTGTGACTGGAGTGTCTTTCTGCCTACCGAGATCAAGTCCAATGAATTTGTCGGCTAAGGAATTTTCCTCTCCTATTCCTGAAGCTTCCTTGTACCCAATGTCTTCATCATGAGCAGCATCCTCCTCAAACCTTCTCAGTAACTCCATCATCTGCTTGCGTTCTTCCTGAGTGCGCGAGGGGGTCGTAGCAATGTCGGACTGTAGTTCATTTTTGTAGAATGTTTCTGAGCATTGGGAGTGGGACTAGGTGCATTATTGTATCAAATAGATAGAAGACCGGAGCAATACATACAGATGACCGGAAACAGACAAGGGAGCAGTATGGAACATTACAGGAGGGACAGATATACTTGGCAAACTGACGGTGACAACTGAGATAAATCAGCAGGCAGCAACGAACATGCACAAGCGCTCACAGCCTGCATACGGCCTTGTTCTGACTGCCATCGTCCTGGATGGCAGCAGGGGTGAGGATTTGTCGGGAGGACATAGATTACAAAGATTTACTCCAATCTGTGACTAAGTAACAACCCGGTTCTCTATGTTTCCTTAATCCAGCGCAGATATCTCAGTCTATCTCCAAATCCTGGAATTACAACGCTACGCTCCTTCAGAGGCTCTGGAGCCCATTGTCAGTCAAGCTATACCCCCCACCGAGCCTATGGTCCCAAACACCACCTCCTACCACGACCGCATCAAGATGCACTATCGCCGTTTCTCCCCTTCCCATGCCTGGACTATGATCTCGCGACAGCCAACTTATCGCCTGGTGCTTTATGCTACAATCGTGCTTCTCACCCTTTGGGCCCTCTTTTACTCCACGTCGCCTTCTGGCGGAGCAAGGCTTTTAACTCCATGGCATACCAGCCAACTTCAATATCCGATACATTACTCTCCTCTCGTGGATGTTCCAATGTTTGTCTGGGAAGATAGGGCTAAACAAGTCAAGTATGCGTTTCGAGACGCTTATGGGGCGTACGACGCATATGCAGCGCCTTACGATGAGCTCCAGCCGGTGAACTGTGAGAGGATCGCCAAGTGAGTATAACTCATCGGGAAGGAACAAATCTAAGTGCACTGTACTTAGTTTCAATGGATGGGGGCTGACTGCGTTTGACTCTCTGGACACTATGTTGATTATGGGGCTAGAAGACGAGTATCAGAAAGGGTTGACTGTGGTTAGGCAAGCGAACTTTTCTGTGTCTAAAGTGCGTGATTTTCCCCTTCCCCAGCCATTGAACCCTCTAAATCTGCGTTTACCAGTCCCAAGATGGATATGCGCCATTCTTTGAGACAATCATTCGTTATCTCGGAGGACTACTTTCTGCCTATGCACTCTCGCCTAATGATACCGTTCTCCTTGAACGTGCAATTGATCTTGTCGGAAAGCTTGACCCTGTTTTCAATAGTACAAGTGGCCTAGCATATTACAGTGTCAATCCGGCAACGTGAGTCTAGTCTGATTCTGCTGCTACTTATGTTGAGATTTGCGATTCTCGGACAAAGTGGAACGCATTCGGGTATCGAGACAGGTATTTTGGCTGAATTCGCTAGTCTTCAACTTGAATATACATACCTCTCCAAGTTGACAGGCCGAAGGGCTCACTTTAATCGGGTAAGTAAACCATCTTTGAACATTTTCTACTTTTTTCACTAGCTTTTGTAGGCGAACACCGTCATGAGAGTGCTATCACAGGCCAACTTGAGTCTAACAGGAGGGATGCTACCTATCAGATGGAATCTTGATACTTCTATCCCTGCTGATAGTAAGCGGTCTGTTCTTGCCTCACCAATGCATCCTTCTTGACTGTTGAATTGTAGCTCATCTTTCGGTCGGAGCTCAGGCGGATAGTGCACACGAATATCTCCTCAAACAATATCTCCTTACCGCAAAGACGGACAAGACAAGCCTGGAAATGTGTATGTTGGCTTCACGATGCATCGCAGAATTCTGTTTTGAGCCAGATTCTAGACATCAGGGCAACAACAAACATCATTACGAATCTTCTGTATCTATCGCCGACACGACATCTACTTTACGTGACAGACACTGTATCGTCAACTTTTGAACGACGCGGCTCACCAACACATGTTTTTGAACACCTCTCATGCTTCCTCCCCGGCCTCTTTGCACTGGGTGCTCATACACTTCCTCTTGATAAACTTGACCTACTTGGCATTGACCTCATTCAACTTGGGGCCAGTGAAGACTATGGCTATGCTGCGAAGGCGTATAGACGCCTTTCATCCTACAATCTCAAAGAGTTGCACCTCTGGGCCGCAGAAGGGCTTGCACAGACATGCTGGCTAACATACGCGGACCAACCAACAGGTTTAGGTCCCGATGAAGTTGTAATGAAATTTACCCCCAAGACATTGGCAGGCAATCGATATCAGGCAGAGGCGGACAATTACTTGTGGATTAATGCACTTGATAAGTGGAAGAAGAGCGGTAGCCGCGGAGGGGTTCCTGGCTTGAAGGAAAAACAGCCTATCATTTATACAGAAGATCAGAGGTTGAATGGGAAAGCTAGTGAAAGAGATTACTTTGTGAAAAAGACGGGTTATCTATTAAGACCTGAGGTGAGCCGTGACTCTATCATGTCCATTCACAACATCAATCCGGCCTTGAGACTCTGGAATCATTTTTCGTGTTGTGGAAGGTGACAGGGGACTGGAAATGGCGTGCGCGAGGTTGGGCGATATTTGAAGCTATTCAGAAAGAGACCAAGACGTCCTGTGGGTACGCAAGCCTCAGGACCGTCGAACGAACACCTGGCCTTCGAGAGAATAGTATGCCGAGGTGCGTTGTAATATTTGTGAGACTTCACAGGAGAGTTGACTGATTCAATGCAGTTATTTCTTGGCGGAGACGTGAGTGTCACTGCCTTGTCACTGTATGGACAGAGACTGATGCCATGTACAGACTAAAATATCTATACCTTATGTTCAAAGAGGAAGATTTGATACCCTTAGATCAGTGGGTGTTCAATACTGAAGCACACCCCCTGCCAATCTTTCACTGGACACCGGAGGAGCGAGAGAAGTTTGGGATAGTAGCTTAGGAGCAGATTTCCTTGGCTGAATTCGCTAGATGTGAATAAGCTGTTGCGTGTTACGGGTTGCTTTGCCAATTCGAAGGACAAAATGATCGCACGATGTAGATAGCGGACGACATGGCTGAATGTGGATATCAGAAACAACTCTCGTAGTAAAGCCAACAAATCATTCGTTCTTTGGACAACAGATAACATATCTATGTAGCATAGGATCCTGGCCGCCTTGCCCAGTATAGTCATATGCATGTCAATCACTACCCACAATGTTCTGATGGTTGTGTTTAGCAACTTCCTTTTACCCAGATGTAATATCATGGAGCGTGTATTTGAACCAATGGCAAATGAATTAACCGTGAGATGGTCAACACAAATGTCAGTACTTAAGAGCCAGAGTCTGAGTAGATTGGTGATTAGCTTAACTATTCGCTGTGCTGGCGAATTCTTGTGTATTGTTGATTGGATCAATGTTGATTTTCCACAGGTATCATTGTTCTGTTTAACTGAGGATCACGATGAGGTAATTGTTTAATGCAGCACAATAAAAAAAGACTTGTGTGCAGGATCAGGGCAGGTGTGGACTTTGGAGCATTTTTTGGAAATGCGAGCAAAGGAGCTTGCATTGGTACGTCTCCCCGGTGATTCTTAGTACACATTTAATTTCATCTTCTCCCATGAGATTGAGATTATGTTGAGGGCCCCTGTTTTCAGCCGTTATGTCCCCTAGAAAAATTTCTCGATTGTTTTCTTACACACTTTTATATATTTTCCTTAGCTATGAGTACTCCACTGTCTTGGAGTTTTCTATAGTAAATATACGTATACTTACAATCTGGTATTTAGGTAGCTACTCTGGATCTCAGGGGCGTATTTTATTGTTTTATCTTATCAATATACTTAGTCTTCGTCTCTGGATCTCAGTGATCTTTATCCTTCGGCATCACACTGCGCAATATATTTTTCTAAAGATAGATGTCCGTTGTGGGTGCTCATGGAAAAATAAGCAATCCCTTTCCGGTGGTGTCCCGATAGTGTCCCGAGTATTGCCATTTTCAGTAGCGTTGAACTCGAAAGCCATCCGGTAGCCGCTTCGGGTCAATCGGGATGGTCGGACCGTGGTAGGTCATGATCACCGGATAAACAAGTCCGCAGAATCCGCAAGGAAGGATCAGAAACTCTCATGCAAAAACCTCTTTTAAAAAGACGTTCAATCCACACATGAACTGCTCTTCTTCTATTTGACATTATTCTTGAATTGCCTACTGCTTTGTCTAATTAAAGAATGCCAGGCGCACTCAAGCAAGACGAGTTTGTTGGCTCGTTAGATTGTGGAACTACGTGCGTTATATACTGGTGCCCGCCTTGGGTCATCTCAAATCGCTGATGACTTGATGCAGATCTGTGAGGTTCATAATATTCAACGAGCATGCGGATATCGTTGCGCAACACCAGCTTGAGTTTCCCCAATACTATCCTCATCCAGGGTCAGTGTGTGACCAATTCGATTCTGGTCTGGATGAGGAGAAACTAACGGACTTGTTTAATTCCTTGCAACGTTGGTTGACTAAATGATAGATGGCACGAGCACGACGTAGATGAAATACAACAACACGCGGAGACATGTATTGAAAAAACAATTCAAGAACTCGAGAGGGCTGGATGGGCAAAAGAATGCATCAAGGTCGTGGGTGAGTCGGTGGGCATTTTCATATGATCATTGGCAAACTCAGTGGGCCAAGTGTTGATCCAATTGTGCTACCACAGGCATTACGAATCAACGTGAAACGACTGTCGCTTGGAGTCGCAAGACTGGAAGGCCATTGTGCAAGGCTATTGTTTGGACTGATTCACGTACGAAGAATGTTGTCACTCACTTTGAGCACAAGTTGGAACAAGTGGGAATTCAAGTTTCTCCGGGAGTATGGAAGAAAGGTCAGGAGGGCATTCATGCACTTCGGGACATGTGGGTTCCTGTCCATCTAGTTCGACCTGACATTAACATGTTATTTCCTTGTAGCACGGGTTTGCCACTTTCGACTTACTTCTCTGCCATCAAGCTTCGTTGGATGATTGACCACTACCCTGAAGTCGGCCAAGCGCACGAAGCCGATGATCTTCTTTTTGGGACAGTAGAATCATGGGTTGCATATGTTCGTGAGATGTCTGATTGTTGTCACTCTCTTTCATATTACTGACTATGCTTATAGAATATGCTTGGTGGAACTAAAACTAACATTCATATTGGCGAAGTTACTAATGCATCGCGTACCTTACTCCTCAACTCCTCGACTTTGCAATGGGAGCCCAGTCTACTCGAATTCTTCGGTCTTCGGAAGTCAATCTTACCCAAACTGGTATCAACCTCCGAGGTGTATGGAAATATCGCATCTGGTGCTTTAACTGGTGTCCCTATTGGCGGACTTGTGGGTGATCAACAAGCAGCGTTGATTGGCAACAAGTGTTTGAATCAAGGTGAAGCCAAGTGTACATATGGCACTGGTGCTTTCTTGTTGTTCTGTACTGGTGGTGAAATCGTGAAGAGCAACCACGGGCTCTTGAGCACGGTAAGTGACTGGATCTGTTTGAAGTGTGTGTGCTGAACCTCTGGTAAGATCGCCTATCAACCGGGACCAGATGCGAAGCCGGTGTATGCACTGGAAGGTAGCAGTGAGTAAGCGGAATGCTCATACGATTGCTTATTCCATTAATCTTTATTTTCCTAGTTGCTGTTGCTGGAAGTGCTATAAAATGGCTTCGTGATACCATGGGTATGATCAGCTCAGCCGCAGAAGTCAATGATTTGGCGGCGAAGGAAGACGACACAGGAGGTGTATACTTCGTCACTGCATTTTCCGGCTTGCTCGCACCGTATTGGGATCCAGGTGCAGCAGGACTCCTGATTGGTATGAGATACTCCAGTGGTGCATGTATATTGGTCCTGAGTATTATTAGGGATTTCCCAGTATACCAATCCATCTCATATCGCCCGTGCTGTTTTGGAAGCAAACGCTTACCAGACCCGTGCAATCATCGAGAGCATGAAGTTGGATTCTGGATCGAATCTGAAGCACCTCAAGGTTGATGGGGGAATGACCAATGGTGATCTTGCGATGCAAATCTTGGCCGACGTCGGTGGGTTTATTGTCGTGCGTCCGGAGATGAGAGAGTACGCGAATGAGATTCTTGGAACTGTCTCCAGAAAACTAACTATGACGACAGATCAACCGCACTCGGTTCTGCACTGTGTGCTGGAGCTGCAATCAAATTATTTGGATGGGATTTGACTAAGCCTGAATCGCTGCGAAAAGTTAACGTGAAAGGCAGTATTGAGTTTAACCCAAGCCTAGTTGATTCTGAAAGAGAAAAGAGGTGGGTGGGCTGGCAAAGAGCCATTGAGAGATCCAGGGGTTGGGAAGCCGGCGTAGACGAGGGAGCATAAAATGCCAGAGCAGTTTGAGATTTGTATCATTCAATAAAATGTGTAAAATTAATTGCTGAGTTTCAAAAGTGACCACATTATTGTTGGGCAAGCCTAATTTCCTCTTTTGGTGTTCATTCCGGCAGCAAACATGTCCAGTTTCGAGAAAATCGTGAAACTGGCCTGCAAGCCAAAGAACGCCCCTCCCAAATCCAAGGTAATGGTTTCACTACCGTTGAATATGCGAGCTAATATGATTGATCCAGTATATCGATAGTATCATTGCTGCTACCTGGTCAGAAGATGGTGCCGTTCATGATGTCTGTAAGGCTCTCACACCACGCTTTCGCGAGCCAAATTCCGTTGTGGGTGCACAATTTTTCATAGTGATGACTGAAAATGACTCCCATTCAAGGTTGTGTTTAAAGCATTGATAGTGCTTCATACTATGATTCGGAACGGTGCTACCGACAATGTCCTCTCACATCTCTCACAGAGTGATGTTCTCAAGCTGCGTAATGTATACGCAGGAAACTGGGAAGGTAAGTGGATCTTTGAGTCCCATTCGTTCTTCACTAATGAATTGGTGCCATGCAACACACCTCTACACGATCGCTACATCATATCGTCTCACTAATCCAGGTTTTGAAAATCCAGACCACCTACATCATTATGCCAAATATCTCGACTGTCGAATTCGCTCCTATGCCAATCTCAAACACGATGTCATTAAGGTTCAATCCGAATCAAACCGAGATCTACGTAGTTCAGCAGTACATGAAGAGCAGGAAGAGCAGACCCAAGATAGGAAGAGGCGAGGTGGTGGAAGTGCTAATACCAGTCTTGGGAGGAGTAAGACTGTGATGGGAAGAAAGCTGAGGATAATGACCGTTGAGAAAGGGTTATTAAGGGAGACCAAGGCTGTGCACCAGATGATCGACGCTGTAGTAGAATGCAGGGTATGTGACTATCTACGAAAGCTTATCGATACACTGACTCTTCCTATCGTTGTTTTATTTCATTTCAATGGTTGCAGTTTTACCTGGATGGTGTCGATGATGAACTACGGTTGACAGCATTGCGGATGCTTGTCAAGGATCTCTTGATTCTATTTCAAGCTGGGAATGAGGCTGTCATCAACCTCCTTGGTGCGCTTTTTTGATGTTTTGGAGACCGAACGAAGTTCATCCAACACCTAGAACAATATTTTGAGATGTCACACATTGATGCGAAAGAGGGGCTCTCGATTTATCGACATTTCTGCAGGCAGACAGAACATGTCACGGAGTACCTTGGGGTTGCAAAGAAACTACAGAACCTCTTGAACGTTCCTATTCCAAACCTGCGTCACGTCAGCATTATATCTCTGAATTTCTTTCATACCTTCATACGTATTTCAGGCCCCAGTATCTCTCGCCACTGCTCTTCAAGAGTATATTGATGATCCAAATTTCGAGAAAAATCGCCTCGAGTACAGATCCAATAGAGCGATAACAAATGGGAAAGTGACACCGAAATCTACCACCAACAATGCGAGAACTCAAAGTTTGTCTGACCTACGTTAATGATGATGATCATAACTCATGCCCTTTCAGCCAAAATGACAGAGGATAAACCCAATGCAACTTCATCTGGCATCAATTCAACAGCAGTTGCACCGGTGGCCTCGCAATCACCTCCACAGAATCCCAATATAGAGGATTTCTTCAGTTCAATTGAAGGAAACCAGACCAATATGTTTAATGCTCAAGCATCAGGGTAAGATTTTGACCACCAGCCTCACAAAGTCCCCTGGAATGACTATAACTTAACAGTCCTACCGGAATGTCAAATCCCTTTTCTCAGATGTTCACAGGACAGCCTATCACTGGTCAGGTGATAGCCCAACCGACAGGGTTCGTAATGCCTCAACATACAGCCATGCCAAATGCAGCCAATCCCTTCAGCCTTCCAGGTCAACAGCCCACAACAGGTCATCGACCATTTACGACATATCTGACGGCTGCCGATCAGCAAAATTTCTTGCAACCTCAAACCACTGGAATCAACCCGTTCCGCCAGAGCATGCTCATTCCCCAAACCACAGGGATGGCCCTTTTTGGAGTGGGAGGCACTCCAGGTGTTTCCCAACAACCAAGTTCTAACCCTTTTCCTACCGTAAACATGGTCCCCGGATTTGGTCAGTCACTCTTCAACACTGCATCCCCATCTTTTCAACAGCAGCAACAGCAAATGCAAACGCTACCATTGCCTGCTTCTGCTTCTGCATTGCCTTCCAATTCGACATTGTCTACTATATCCCAAATGCAATCTAATACTAATGTCCCACCTCGGTCTGCATCGACACCTCTCACCAATCTCGCTAAGAGTAATCCGCCGTTGCTAAAACCACAGATGACGGGTACAAGGAATCCTTTCGGGCCCGTCATCACTCCTGCACCACCGGTACCAAAACCCCTGACAATGGCAGAGATGGAACGTGGTGCGAACACTGCTCCCATTGGTTCTCAGCAACAACAGCAGCAATCAACACAAATCAACGGCGCAGGATCGACAAATGCTAATGCAGGCGGGTTCAACTATGCCAACAGTGCACTCAGCCCAGGAGGGACAGATATGGGTAGCATCGCGTCCTCTTTTGCTTTCGCGACCTCAAAACACAATACGACATCACCGACGAATGCAAATCCTGTCGCTGGTTCTACATTCTTGGACTCTGCTACTGGCGGAACCTCTTTGTCGGGACTGGCAGGTCAGCCAGCAAAGGTTAGCTCTAGCAATGCCATCGCGGCTACATCATCATTACCTGCTAGCGTCGGAAATGGAGCGAGTAGCACGGGTACACTGAAGCCGCAGATCACTGGTTTTGCCGGCTTGAAACCGTTCAAGCCTTCCTCTTCCTTTGGTGTTACATTGTTGGACTCGTTGCCGCCTTTGCCCAACGCATCGAATGCTACTGATCCCCCTCCCACAACAGGAGCTAGTACCAGTGCTTCCGGTGTAGTAGTCAACACCAGTTCACCACCATTTGGAATCTCGGAACTTGGTACACTGAATAAACAACAGACTGGGTTTGGAGGTACTTTAGGAGTACTGAACGCTAGTACTAGTGGTTTTGGTTCATCATCCATAACAAGTACACCAACCAATCCGCTTATCTCCGTCAATGCAACATTACCTTCTAGGACCTCAAAATTGGGTGTAGGTCTAAGGCCTCAACTTACAGGGGGTGGTGCAGCGAATCCATTTCGGGCCTCGATGGCTGCCGGTAACTCGTTGAGTACGTTTGGTGTACCTGGTATCAACAGCGTACCACCTCTTCCCACTGGGCTTGGAAATAGCGGTACGTTCGGTGTTACGCCATTTCCTCCGTCTGGTCCGTTGGGCAATACATTTGGGCAACCTCAGCAGGAAGCTGGGCGGGCTCAGGGACCACAACAAGGCCAAGGAGGTGCCTCGTTGATATAGGGCAAAAACTATCGACTCTAATGATTGCACGCCTGATACCAGTAGCTCAGCAATCAGAGTATAAGGTAACACTGATCATGTATGAGTTGAAAACATCACATTCGTTCCTGTCTTCCGTCTCTGTTTTCATACCCTCTTGGGTTATTCATGTTATCCCTCCTTTCTCTGGGACATCTCGCTCCTTTATCTCTGGTTAACCTTGATTCATTCGAACTTTGACAGCTTGAATTTTACCACTCTCTATCAATCACTTCCAACATCACATGTTTTTTTTTAATTCACGGATCCTGTAATATTGCTTGGGTTTACCTTCAATCTTTCGGCGGAAAGTGTATACTTATGGCATGAACCGATCAAATTACTTGTTCCGTCGAGGTCAGACTTGAACTGTTTTGTTGTTGACAACAGCGGATCGCGTGAAAGAGTCAGAGTTAACAACTCGGCCGCTGGTCAGTACTCTGTGTATTAATACTTATCTCTGAATTCCCACCCTCACCCCTACTCCTATGGCTCTGTACGCTGGTTTTCTGAACGTTGAATAGCCAGCTCATCATTTAATCATAGAAACAATGCTATCACGGAACCCCAGTCAAACACGTCTGCTGGAGACACGACATTGACACTAGAAAGTGCCGTTGAACAAGCCAAACGTGCGTTTGCTCTCCAGAAATACGAACAGTCAGTGGATTTGTATGCTACTGCATTGGAATTAGCGTGAGTCTGTCAACTTGTACCTGGATTTGGGGTGAGCTGGTTACGCGTCTTGAAGCACGTTTTTGTTTTTGTTTTTTGGCTTCAATTTACGTCTTGTGACAACGTTGTTGCTGACTTGACATAAAAACTATATAGGACCGAGAAATTTGGTGAAGACACACCGGAAACTGCAGACCTCTATTTCTCTTACGGGCGCGCCCTTTTGGAGAATGCCATAACTTCAAGCGGTGTTTTAGGCAAAGAACAACCACAAGCCCCTGCGGAAGAGGAACCCAAAGGTACATGCATTCCCCTCCTCCCCCTTTTGTTTATATCTGACTTTCTTACAAGTGAATTCAGTTGATGGACCAGTACTGTCATTCTCAGGAGACGGAGAAGAGGAAGACCCTGCTGTGGATCTATTTGCTAATGCTGATTCAGAGGACGACGAAGCACCTACTCAGGCTGCTGATGATGATGATGATGAAGAGGGAGAAGACGAGCCTGAGGACGACTTCAACGCTGCATGGGAGGTTCTTGACCTTGCACGAGCCATATATGATCGCGAAATTCAACAAGAGGAGGATGATGAGGTGAAGCTCAAGTTGGCAGATACATACATTGCTTTGGGAGATGTTTCTCTTGAAACAGGTGTGCTTCTAGATTTCCATGTCTCTCGTGGAATAGATATCCGACACCTTCTACACAGAGAAATTCGATCAAGCAATACAAGACTACGACGTAGGCCTGAAATATAAAATCAGTCTTCTCCCCAAGTCATCTCGCCAGATCGCAGAAGCACATTATAAACTTAGTATTGTATTGGATCTTACGTCTGGTCGCCTATCAGACGCTATTCATCACGCCGAAAGTGCATTGGCGAGCGTGGAGGCGAGGTTAGTTGAGCTTCGAGATGGGTTGGCTGGCCAACTACCACCGCTACCCGAAGAACCACCTATCGACACCAAGGGCAAAGGGAAAGCCGTCGCGAGACTTGCGAGAGACGATGTTGTTCAAAAGATGTCTAAACAGCGGATAGAGAGCGAAATCAAAGAATTATCTGAGCTCAAAGACGACTTGGCTTTGAAGGTATAGTTGAGCTGGCTTGTACTCCCCTCGTTGCCCCCCCTCACAAGTGCAATTTCCAGGTTGATGAGCTTAAAACCTCACCTAATGATGTGCTGTCACAAAGTGCACCCACACTCGCTGCCCTAGACCTAGATAAGGAATTAAACGCTGGAATCACGACATCTGAGCTACCTCAGGGGGTGAATGACCTCACAGGCATGATCAAGAAGAAAAAGAAGACCTCTACAGTCATTCCGAGTACCTCCACAGACAATATACCCATACCTGCAACGAGTACCGCGAAACGCAAAGCGGAATCAGAAGGGTCAAGCACAGAAAAGAAAGCCAGATTAGAGACCTCGTAATTGAATGTCCTTGCTCCCTGATGTAATATTGTATGCAATCTGCCTTAAATCTAATGTCATGATGCTTTCTTTTGATAGCGCAAGGGAAGACACAATGGGGGATAAATCAAATCGGGCATACCACCGTCTTCGATACTTCCTCCACATCTTTCAATTCTGTGTTTTTCGTAGCGACGGATCAAGCCAAACTATTGGAATTGCAAAATGCTGTGCCGAGGAAAATGGCACTTTGGAACTGTGGCGACCCGATCACTTTGCGTTGTTGATCACCAGTAGTGGACTTGAGCTGTTTCTTCACCAGTAGGTTATGATTTTCCTGGAGTTGCTTTGATTTGTTCCTTTTATTAGTCCTGTAGTACCCTTCTTCTATGCTGTCCGCTCAAGTTTTCAAGATCCTTCACCATTAGAGTTCAACATCTCGTCCCCACACCTCGATGCACTGCAGGCTTGATCCAAATTTAAAAAAAACTTGAACAATCATGGTACTTTTGATTGTTGTGAATGCAAAAAGAACATGGATGGTTCGCTCCATTTCTGAGAGTAGGGATACGTTTTTTTTTGTATGATCAGAACGGTACAACAGGCACCTCAATGGTCTTATGCTTGAACTGCTTGCCGCCATTTTTTGAAAAGTCTCCAACGACATGCCCTTCCTTCGCCTTACTCCTCATCTTATACTTGTACGTCACAAGTCCTTCCAATCCAACAGGCCCACGCGCGTGAATCTTACCCGTACTGATACCCACTTCCGTGCCAAACCCATACCTGAAACCATCCGCAAACCTCGTGCTCGCATTCACAAAAACACCAGCCGAATCTACGCCTTGGCAAAAGGCGGTAGCACTCGATTCATTTTCTGTCACAATGGAATCAGTGTGATGGGAAGAGTGTGAATTGATCCATTCTATGGCGGATGGTAATGAGGGGAGGGAAAGGACGGAGAGGGTGAGTGAAAGGTGTTCGATGGTGTAAGAATCTGAGGTTGAGGGCTCGACATGTGTTTTGAGCTTGTCGGCGTCGATGCCGACGGCGGAAGTCAATGCGCTGTGTGTTGCTTCGTCGCATACGAGTTTGACGTTGGCCTCAATCAAGGCTTTTGCTACAACTGGCCAGACGGTGGATAAAAGTGATTTGTGGACTATGAGCGTCTCAGCTGCATTACATGCCGCAGGGTAATCGACCTATATTTTTTTTAAAAAAAAAACGCATAAACAAATTCTGATTCCAAATCCACCAAAAACGAACCTTGGAATCCACAGAAATCCTTACAGCCTTCTCGACGTCCGCACTTTCATCCAAATACACAGAACACAGTCCATCAGCATGTCCCATCACAGGTATCCTCGTATTGTTCTGAATACTCCTCACAAGGGAATTACTTCCTCTAGGAATGACAAGATCGATATATCGATCCAATGCCAGAAGGGACGTGACGTCTTCCCGACGTTGAATCAACTGAATCAAATTCGGTTGCAGTCTAGTCATCGCAAGGCCGGTCTTGATGGTGTTCGCCAAGACCTCAGCGGTCCTGCTGGATTCTTTACCACCCTTCAATATAGCAGCATTACCTATACTTGTCGATATATCCACACACACGCGCGCGCAAAAGAGAGGGCAGGCAAAACATACCTGATTTGATGGCCAAAGCTGCAATATTGACAACCACTTCCGGTCTTGCTTCAAAAATCACAAGCAACACACCAATGGGACACGAAACCCGATAAAGCTCTAATCCATCATCCAATTCCGAGCCATAGTCGACTTTTCCGTTTGGATCAGGTAAACCAGCAACGTCGGTAATGCCCTGGAGCAAGCTATGCCACTTGTCGGGCGTCATGATATCGAGGCGCTTCAGCATCGATTCAGACATTCGTCCTGCCTCGACTTCTTTTTGAGCTGCCTGAAATTGAATGTGTGTTTATTAATTGCCAAAGAAGCATTGAAAAGCGATTGACCTTTAGGTCTTCTGAATTGGCAAAAAGAATCTCATGTTTTCTGGTCGCCAGATGACGAGCGATTGCTTCGAGGGCAGTGGCACGTTCCGAAGCTGGAATGAACTGGGAGGCCTCAAAAGAAGATCTAGCTGCCTTTGCAATGGCTTCTGCACTAACTTCTGTGCTTGACATAGGGGATAGACTACAAATGGATATTTACATCATCCACCTAGTAGGATCAAACAAACAGAACCATCAGATATAACACCAGTCATCCTTTCATGATATATTATTAGTAAAGCACGCCAAGTTTTATTTTGGGACCCCGAAAGGAACTCGGAAGACAAATCTATGAAACAATCGCAAGCTTTCACGACGTAAATGAGGCAACGTGGTCCTCGACAACCTTCTTGATCTTGGCCTCAAGTTCTGGTGTCACAGCACCAGCAGAAATTTCCTGAAGAAGGGAAGACTGCGTAGCCGTGAGGTGTTCACGGAACTCGGCCTCCCATTTCGTAATGTTCTCTACCGGAACATCATCGAGAAGACCGTTGACACCAGCATAAATAATGGGGACCTGGATCTCGATAGCTAAGGGTTGGTATTGACCTTGTTCTACAGCACAAATCAGATAAAGTAGAAAATAAATATGCATTTGAATACATACTGAGTAGTTCGATGAGACGAGAGCCACGCTTGAGTAGGAAACGGGTGGAGGAATCAAGATCGGAACCAAATTGTGCAAAGGCAGCAACTTCACGGTATTGAGCAAGGTAGAGCTTGAGTGAACCAGCAAACTTCTTCATAATCTTGCTAGTTTGAACATTAGTAATGTAAAATCATAATCAAGCAGGACAACTCACGTCTGGGCAGCGGAACCGACACGAGAAACAGAGAGACCGACATTGATGGCGGGACGAACACCACGGAAGAAGAGCTCAGCCTCCAAGAAGATCTGACCATCGGTAATAGAGATGACCTGAAAATTGCTCAGTAAAAAGTGACCTTTCTCATGATGAAAACACACATTGGTGGGAATGTAGGCAGACACATCACCACCCTGGGTTTCGATGATAGGGAGGGCAGTGAGAGATCCTCCACCGAATTTATCGCTCATCTTGGCAGCACGCTCGAGGAGACGCGAGTGGAGGTAGAAGACATCACCAGGATAAGCTTCACGACCAGGGGGACGGCGGAGAAGGAGTGACATCTGACGGTAAGCAACAGCTTGCTTAGACAAATCATCGTAGATGATGAGGGCTACAAGGCATAAATCTTTGGCAGTCGTGGTAAATAATTAGATACCTACCGTGCTTGCCATTATCACGGAACCACTCTCCCATAGCACATCCAGAGAAAGGAGCAAGGTATTGAAGAGGAGCAGCCTCTGAAGCAGTAGCAGCAACAATGATAGTGTATTTCATGGCGTCATTCTCCTCAAGAGTTTTGACAAGCTGAGCGACAGTGGAACGCTTCTGACCGACAGCGACGTAAACACAGTAAAGTTTCTTCTCCTCATCATTACTATTGTTCCACCTCTTCTGGTTAAGAATAGTGTCGATGGCAACAGCAGTCTTTCCTGTTTGACGGTCACCAATGATAAGCTCACGTTGGCCACGACCGATCGGAACCATAGCATCGATGGGCTTGAGACCGGTCATCATGGGTTGATTGACGGAGCGACGGGGCAAGATACCAGGAGCTTTGAGAGAGGCACGGCGGCGCTCGGCAGCCTCAATAGGACCTTTACCGTCGATAGGATCACCAAGAGCATTGACAACACGACCAAGAAGGTTAGGACCGACGGGGACATCGACAATTTGGCCGGTACGTTTGACGGTATCACCCTCCTTGATGAGACGATCGTTACCGAAGATGGAGACACCAACATTGTCGGCTTCCAAATTCAAGCACATGCCGCGAATACCCGAGGAAAATTCCACCATTTCTTCAGCTGTGGAGTCGAGTTTGTAAACGCGTGGTAAGACCCTCACTAGACGTCAAAAAGCAATTGCACTAACCCTGCACGTTCTTCAAACCCCAGACACGACTGATACCGTCACCAACACCTGAACTTGGAATAAATCCCTAGCGGGTACATGGCGCGGGAGGGAAACCTACTCAGTACACGACCGGTTTCCTCGACATTGCCGCCAACGGAAGTGCCTGCGATGCGGGACTCAAGGATGGAGGTGACCTCGGAAGCAGCTATTTGAGACGGGTACAGAATTCGAGTGACGTGGTAATTTCAGACGCAGGAGGAAAGATCGAAAGCACACAGTCAGCCTTTGGGTGTGTATAATAGATATGAAGCTGACTCACCAGGCTTTGCAGTTGCATAAGAGCGAGCATTCTGTAAACAAGTTGGTTGCACCGAGTGAGTTTCTTCTTGGAATGCAAGCGGAACGGATAGACGAAAAAATGCACCTGCTGGCGCAAAACACACCTTAAAAGCCGCTAGTGCATTGCGTGTTGAGTTTCTAAGTGCGATGCGGTGCATGTGGACAGAGGAAGAGAAAAAAAAGATAAAGGGAAGAGAGTTGGCATTCGGCCTTACTCGGAATATTCAGGCTCCGCTTCAATTCTGTCGATTTCCCACAGTGCGACTTTGTCGTGCGGACATGGCAAGCGTGTTCAGGCGGTGTACGTCGTCTCAGTTTCCTGGCTGACTGTGCAGAGACTAATCCCATCCCCAGTGCCCCAGCTCTCCTGCGCACGGTCCCTCCATGCTCACGCGCTCGCCCCACAGTCCACCCCGTCTGCCCTCCATCTCATCCGCTCTCAGCCTTCCCAATATGTCGTCGCAAATTTCCTAGGCCGCAAATATATCCTCACCCCACGCGACCTCCTCACTGTGCCCCGCATCCCTGACGTCAAGGTCGGCGATGTCCTCACACTCGACGCCATCGAGGAGCTTGGCTCACGCGATTACACACTTCGCGGAAGTCCCACGATACCTACATCCAAGGTCAGAGTAGATGCCACCGTCGTCGAACACACCAAAGGCCCAATGGAGTTCATTTTCAAGAAGAAACGGAGAAAGGGGTACAGGAAAACCATCCAGCACAAACAGCCTTACACACGCCTTCGCATTGGCAGAATAGAGATTCCCTTAGACTCAACTCAGAAAGCATTGTAAATTTCTATTCCTATCACAATAATTGCATGGCGGGGTCATACTGTATAGCATGAATCAGATTTCGCCTTCTTCAGGCGTTTCAGCACGGGTAGAAGCACGTTTATCATCCATATGTTCACCGGGTGCATCGTCACGATCATACCGAGGTCGCTGAATGAAATATCAGTACATGCTTGATAAACACAGACATAAAAACCTTACCTTCTCCGCTCTGTCCTCATGGCTGCCTTTGTCACACTCCCTCTTTTCCTCCCTCTTTTCTTTCCCATCTTCCCTATATACAGACACACTCCTTTCACGTTCCCTCTTCGGCGTCGGCGTACCATCCCATTCTTTACCGTGAAATTCGACCCGTGAGCTTTTGCGACCGCCATCCCGTCTCCTATCGTCCTCCCTGTGTCGGGATTTGTAACTCTCCCTGTCGTCGTACCGATGGTGCCGAGAACTACGGGTTCCTCGATCATAATCTTTCCGGTCGCGCTCTCTTTCTCTCTCCCTATACTCTTTGTCCTTTTCCCGTTCCCTCTCCTTCTCCTTCTCCCTCTCCTTCTCCCTCTCCCTCTCCTTCTCCCGTTCCCTCTCCCTTTCGCGATCACGCTCCTTATCTCTTCCTTCTCTTTCTTCTTTATGTGGCTCTTTTCTCTTCCTGCTAGTGGCCGAACCACCATCTTCGGAAGCAGCTTCACGCATTCGCTCCTAAAGCACCACTTTAAGTTAGCAATTGGTAGTGTTGACACAGGACTATCCACCTTTTGTCTCTTCACATACTTGGCAAAGGCAGCTCGCCTCCCCTCATCATCGAGAGCTTTATACTCCACCAAGTCCTGGATCAGAGGGACAGCCTAAACAGCAATCAGATAGTCCAGCATGACATCAGATACGGACTTACCTGGTCATAAGAAAGTCCAATATCAACGGGCTCGGATAACTTCCTCAACGCGTATCTCAAGTCGTCCTGTAAATGTCTTTGCTTCCTCTCGGCTCGTCTCTTTTCATCAGCCCTCTTCTTAGTCGCAACATTTTTCAACTAAATGACGATTGAGAACCACGAGAAATTGAAGAATCAGAGCAAACACACACCTCAGTAAATACCTCAACCATATCCTCCAACTCGAGATTTCTCAGAGCATCCGTGACATTTTGCTCAAGGGCCTTTGAAAATTGTTCTACAGTCGTATCAACCTCCACCGAGAATCCTTTCTCCACCTCGCTCATTTTGGCATCGCCATCCTGACCACCATCAACTTGTTTTGAAGGCGGAATCCACTGTTTCATAACGTCTTCAACTACAGCAATCTTGGCATCTAGTTTTTGGTCAAGCGCATCAACAGTATCCCAGAACAATTCGAGGGGGTTTGAACCAGGATTACCAAGCATATTGAGGTACCGTTCATCGTCCTTGAAGGATGGATAGACTTCTTTCCATTTGGACCTGGCTTTAATCTCTCCTGTGCGGACGAGTCCCTGCAGAAGGCTCTGTACGGGTTATTCAGTAAGAGCTCAACTCATTAGAGATGGATATACCTTAAACGCCTCCCGCGCTTTCCGCTCCTTCCTGGTCTTTTCAACCTGGGCTCTCCTCGTTTGCTCTTCGTATTCCCTCTCCCTCACACGACTGTAATCCTCAAATGCCAACAGAATATCCAAAGTTGGCAGCTTCTGCAACTCTGAATCTACTTGGTATTGCTCAGATTCCACGATCATTCCATGCGCAATTTTCCAACGAGTAAGAACATCCACATTCAAGTCCTTGAACAACGAGACAACCTTTGATACGCTGCGAGTTCGCGCTGCACGGGACTCTTGCTACATGTGTTGCGAAAAGAAAAAGATGGATAAAAGAGCGCACCCGGCAGATGCGATAAAAACAACGTACCATCTCACGCTGCTTTAACTCGGTTATGTACTCTTCAAAGATAAGCTTCCTTTCAGCTTCGATACGGGCCTGTTGCCAGATTGGGTGTTGTGCAAAGAGCTTGTCTGCGGTGCGGAAAGTCGTATAGTGAAACACGTTTGGATTGCCTTTCAGCATATTTCGAATAGCGGGACGCAACTTGGCAAGCCTGGCCTCCTTTTCTTCCTGTTCTTTTGCCCTTAATCCATTCGTATACTGTTGAATTCCAAGTCGATCAGCGAAGAATCATAACTACAGTCAAAGCAAAACGTTCTTGCCTTCTCCCAACAGACTTTCTTCTCAGCGAGCGTATTCAGAGCCTTGTACAATGGATCAGTAATGATAGCACGCATAGTCTGATCCCAAGTCCAATTTGCGTCCACACCCGCCTTCTTCAACAGATGTATGAATGCCTTCTCGCCCTCTTCTACAGTAGCAAAGCCATTGTGAGGGATCACAGGATCGTCCGGCAAATGGGGACGCGCCGGCAAGACTGAGTTCGCAGCAAGTGGTAGGCCATTGCTACCTGTATAGGCGCCGACGGTGAGAGGGGTACCATTGCTTGAATTAGTGCCATTCATTTGTTGAGGCTGGGAAGTAGATAAGGACGTGTCAGCGCCTCCCATGGGGACGAGTGCACCTTGAGCTATTCCTCCGACTGGCGTAAATCCTGGAGCACCAATGGCTCGAAATTGTTGACTATACACAGTATGTGTGTTAGTCGGTTCTGGTGGGAAACTGAGTCCATGAATTCGAGATACCTTCCACTACCTGTCTGCGCTGAAAGTTGTTTGGCCTCCTCCTGTGCCTCATCGAGATACAGCGTCACTTCTTCGGGGCAATCCCATTTCGATTCTTTGGTCTCGGTCTAATCATTGAAATTGAATAACATGACTTGTACTTGACAAGATGGAAAAAAAACTTACATTATAATAGTATTTCTTCCCATGGGAGAAATACTCCTTCCACTTGGTCTTACCGAGTGCTCGCTGCGGAAGGAAATGTTAATCGACCGGCTGTGGCAAAGGAAGCAGTTCTGACCTCCCAAGTCGTTTTGAGCTCTAAATGAAACAACCATCAGAGTTCCAGGACGTGTTGAAGCACAAAAAGAGAGGACTCGCCGTCAGGTTTCTCCCAGACGCTCTGCTTTGTTCCGGTATTGAACCAGTAGGTTCTTCCTTCTGGATTACGATGTTCCGTCTAGCAACACCAGTTACTCAGCATCAGATTTGTATAGAGTAGAGGAGGCTTACGAACCCAAATGTTCATATTTGACTCGCTGGGTGGCAAGCTAATTGCTTGAGAATATGACCAGAATGGGAGGCGTATCCCTCGCAGGACAGTTGTGCATACTTATTTGCACCTATTGTTCCTAGAAACCGTCAAACATCAAGATATGTCACCAAATTAGGTGAAGGATGTAATCGTGACCACTCTAACAATAGATAGGCAAACCATATTTCAAAAAGACCAAAAACAAGAATAAAAAGTTCTTTTCCTGAGAGGGACAGTAGTATGGCATTGATATAAAGCCTGGTTTAGAGGTTTGAATAAGTTCACAGAAATGAACCCGAGGCTGGACTTCAAACGCGCCCCTTTTCTCTGAAACGAGGATGACCAGGAGGACAAGTATCTAGTTCTTCTTAAATATAAGTAGAGTAGTAAGGTATATACACAAAGAGAGAAAAAAAAACGAAGTGCTTCAAATACATCCGTGTGAATGGTACCAAAATCATGTAGTCTGATAAAGAAAGCCTAGGAATGTGGATCTAGAACAAAATAAATTACCGTGCCATGATGGCCTGGGTTCTCTCTGTGGCTTCTCTAATGGTCTTCTCGGATGCACTCAAGTGTTCTTCTACCAGCTTCCTCCCATCTACCCTCCTCCTTATGGCTAATCTGGCGGGGCTCACACTTCCAAGTGTCACTTCTTCCAAGGCATCGCCATTTTGCCAATCTACAATCCCAGCTTCCCATCTCTCGATCCTGACTCTACTCCTCTCGGCACTTTCCCATTCAGACTGCCATCCACCCATCTTATTCTTCAGGGCTTTGATTTTCCTTCCAGCCTCCGTAGTTGCAGTACCATTCACTTGTGCTTGTTCCGATAATGTTGTTAGAGATGAGATGAGCGACGAGGTAAATGTGCGGACATGCGTCAAATGAAGTATTGCATTGGCAGGTGTTGTTTTAGCGGGTGTAGGTATAGAAGGAGAGGGAGGCAGAGGTGCAAACACGGCTTTTGTTGGCGTAGGTGTGCTGGAAGGTGCAGGGGAGATATCTTCGCCTAAATCGTGATGTAGATGTGCATGTGGATCATCCCAATCACTCTGCTGTACTTCGTCTTCCGGTTCTTCGGCCACAGTATCCAAGGTATATCTAGATGAAGATTCCGACTGCACGAGCGTCGTGCTTGATGCAAAGTAGTGATCCGCATCGACGTCGTCCTCATTAAACAAAGGAAGCTCGTCGACCTGGCTTAAAACCTCTGCTCCGTTTACCTCACCAGCAATCTTCTTGAATTCCCTGTCGTACTCCAACAACTCTCGTAGCTGACTTTCTCTGCTCCGAGCTGCTTCATCAATTTTGCGAATGATATCCAGTGCAAAGCGTTCGAGGGCCGGTTGCTGGGCTGTATGTGAAGGCGTCCCTCGGGAAGTAGTACCACTAGTTAAATCATTATCGAGCGTCCTGAGGTGCTTTAGGAATTGTTCTGTCGACTCCAGATCTTGTGCTAGTACATCCATGGAATCGGGTTCCAGTCGTTGCACCCCAATGGGCTGTATCCTGTTCTTACCAAACCCCAGAAGCTCCTCATCTCCGCCATTCAATTCAACCTCTGTATTTCTTGGCATTCGATTTAGCTTGTCCATGGGTTCATCAGCACTCTCATCATGCTCAATAACAAACTCTTCCGCAAGCAACCTTGACCCTGCGCTAGGTTCAGGCATCAAGGCATAAGCGAGCTCATGGGCAAGAGAGTGGTGTCTGTTTCCGCCATGCAGAGTTCCATTCAAAGCACTATCATCACTACCTCCGCCTTCGATTCCACCTGCAATGTCGAGAGCTTGCGCTAGACCAAGGAGAGAATCTGCTGTCTTGCGAGTCGTAACCATGCTTTGCCGCGACGGTCTCTGAGGAACGGACTTGGAAGAAGCAAAGAAATTTGACCGTCGCGAGGAAGCAAAGAAATTGTCCTCGTCTTCGTCTGTACAACGAGGCATCGGTGAATTACTAGCTTTGTGATATTTCACTGGACGCGTTTGGGCGGTAACAAACAGGTACGGACATCGCCGGTTGATACACCACCCTATACATATCTATATATATTTATGTACGGTATCCAGTGAGCCGGTCGATTTCTCTATGCAGAACCCCGATATCGAAACCTGGGATGTTTGTTGGGGACAGAAGCGACAGATCTACTCAAGTGAAACTCACCAAGCCGTCCTGGCATCGACAGCCTCTTTCCGAACCACCCGCTTTGGGTCATCAACAGCTTTCGCAAGTTCCTTTATCACAATTGGCTTTGTAGAGTGCAGTATATCGTACCGCACGATCGAGGGTAGTTTCCCCAAATACCTAAGGGCAGAAATTCTTACTTTCTGCGAAAGATGAGTTCAAGAGTTTGAGGTCTGCACAACGCACGTACTGATGATGGCATCTCGACAATATTACTATTCTTCAACATTAATGCCACAAGCGTGGAAGCATGGCTCGCAACTAGGCTACTTTCAGGCGAGTCGCCCTCTGTAGCAATTAGAAACGTCTCAATCACATTGGACCGGATGCCTGTGTCTGGAAGCTGAAGCCCCCGGAGGAGTAAAGGAATGAGCTAATCCAACCTTCAGTTCTAGATGCGAATGACTCAAGACATTGGAACGTACTCCCGGAAGTTCGTGCTGATATGTTACTTTTGGAATTGACTTGATCAATGAAGTCAATGCAACCAATGATGCCGTTTGACGTCGTGGTTCTTGAATTCGATGACAAGTTTTGATTGAAAGACTTGAATTATAAGTCACACTTACCACTGAAATTTTTTGCATATTCGGTGATTCTTGGAAGAACAAAGTTGACAAATTTTTGGGCATACAAGAGCTAAGATAGATGTAAGAATCCATTTCGAACCGAGTGGAGAATTACAGCACACCCTGAAAACTGCACGATGCTTCTTCGTTAATACATCATCTGCAGCTGCTACAGCCCCAAGAGCTCTGGCGACATCCCAACCAATAACTTCATCACTCAAAGCGTCCAATAGTTTGTCGGTGAAGGAGAAAGCCAGTGCGTGACTCCGTATGAGCAACGCTTTTGAAACCTATGACATGATGTTCCATTAAAATTCCATGGTTGTTCGGCAGTAACTAACCCATATCCAAGCCTCAATGGCATGCCGCCGTCTCTCGATGATGAGGCTACCATCAAGGATCTCCTTTTCCCAAAAGGTTGATAGAAGCATGTTCGCAAAAGGTTCCAAACCTAGCAAGCGTTGATTAGTTTTTATGTCATGAATCATGGCGAGTGCCGTACCATCAACGTCTATGCGCTTGTTGAGAATGGATGCCAGCAGCTGTAATGCCGTTTTTCTTTGGTAATCAGTGGTAGCACTGGTTAGACTCCACCCCAGGACTTTGTCGAGAAATGCGTTGACTTCAAAGACAACAGGTCGCACCTATCGAGAATTACCTATCCATCACTCCATGTCACCCAAAGTAATACTGACCTCTTTCCGTAATGGAATTATTGCTGCAGCAAAGAGTGTCAACAGATTCCTTTGAGTGGCTGGGGCCGCATCCTATTGGCTGTAAGGATCAATGTATCGAATACACTTCGTTTACGAGGTAATCACCGAGAATATTGATAGTTTCTTGTCTGTAGTAATCTTCTGGTGCCCTTCTGCAACATGTTTGATGTCACCTGTCAGCAGTGCATCATAAAGTATTTTTGCATAACTCTCTTGCCGCCTGCCTTGGTTTTAGCTCTCAAGAGTTGAAGGATGCTGATAAATAAATTACCCTGAGGGCAAGGCCTGTATGACCAAAGACACAATTTCCCCAGCTTTTTTCACCAACCTATGGTCCATTGGAACGGATACCCTCTCACACCTTCCACCATCGTCATCATCTTCAGCGACTGCAAATGCGGAGAAGACAAAAAGGTTGAATATTTTCGGTACTAGCTGCTCAATATACTTCGGGACATCAGGATCCTCTCTGTCCACTTTCTTCTGCAGTACTTTAGCAAGGGTAGTCAAGATCCAGTGTGCGTATGCGGCGTGCAGCTCTGCTTCGGTGACAGATGATAGTGTAAGAAAAGATGTACTAGGAACACAAATCAAATCGAGCTTGGCAGTAAGCCGTATAACGAGAGTCTCAAAAAGTTGCGCTTGAGTACATAGTGTCTCTAGAGCTGATAGAGCGTTGAGGATGTTGATACGTTCTGGGATGGCGTGACGTGCAGGAGGAACGTCTGGGAGCGAACTAAATAGTAAAGGAAGTGTCTGCGCTTCTACGGGACGAAAATTTACTTTCGCTACCGCAGAAAGCAGATCAAAGACGACGTCACTGATAGAGAAACGATATAAATGACATCCCACCTGTAAGGTATGGTCCCGGAGAGCAGAACACACCTGACATCGCCAAACTCATTGGAGTCGGCCTCAAGAATTTCATTAACGTTGTGGACTATGAATCCCAGCTCCTCGCTTGTCAAAAGATTCTCTGTTGTTACCATCCCTTGCAGGCCAATGAAAGCAAGCCGTCGCAATGAAGAGGTCTTGAGGCTGACTGTGAGAACACCTAGTACTTCATCTTTATACGGTGTCAAAGTTGGCACCATGGGCTCTGAATCCACTTCCATTCCAGCTTCAGTCCTCACAGTCTGAGGAGAAAATTTTGATGATGAATCGCGGACAGCATTGATGAACTCAGTCAACACTGCAAGCACGGGGGTACGGTTCCCCGCTTCGTCAGGATCATTGAATAATTTGACTACGTGCGGTACAGCTTGCGAAATGGTGTACTTGGCGACAGATGCTGAGAAAAGGTTGAGCCAAGATCACAGGAGAAAGAAGATACTCACGAGTTGTGCTCATGAAAGCACAAAGGATCTTTGCTGCGGGTCTCGCCTGACTCTTCTCCGGTTCCTTCAGTACTCCGATGCATTCCTCACAAGCCTCCCGGGCTAATCCCTGGACATCAGTATCATTGACATTCAGCTCATCTGTTCCGTAGATAGTCTTGACCAGGATTTGAGTCGTCAGAAGGGCCTCTTCTTCATTCGCTGAATCTGTCGGTTGAAAGATCTGGGGACCATAAGATATGTAGGCCAGGAAGTCCTTAGGATCAAAAAAGACTTGCCTCGAGCTTAAGTGAATTCCATAGCTTTCGTGCTTCAGCTCTGGCCACGGCAGAACCATACACCGGCAAGCAGGTGCCAATAGTCTGTAATGTATCTTGCTGCGCACCACTAAGATAAAAATATGACCAGCTTTTTGTGACACAACTGTACCTTTGTTGCTCTTGTACCGGCTAAGAGTTTCTCCAGGAAAACAGGAATTGCTAGAGGTCCGAAATAAGGCGAAGCACTCATGCATCCGCTAAAATTATTTAAGCCACAGAGACACAACATTTCTGATGGAACGTACCGAAGCGCTTCGCGAAGATCTTCTGTGGTAATCCCATATGGATCATTAGGCGGCGGACGGAAGGTAATAGGGAAGTAACAAAAGATGATGTTGAAGAGTGTCTAGAGAAACCGTTAGTGAGGATGAGGGGAAACGTGCAAAAGATGACCTCAATTCTTTCGTAAATGTCAAATTCGATTAGAATTACACGGGCAATGGCGAAAGCGACAATAAGATTGCGGGGGTCCTTTTCTCCGTCTGCCAGGCTAACGTATCCGTCCAGGAACTCTTTACCCATGGACTTGAGGACTGATACTGGTAAGTAGAGAGAAATCCAGGCAGTAGTGTGCATACCGTCTCTATGCTTCGCAACCAGGGAATCCAGGATAGAGAAAAGGACAAAGCGGACAGACTGCACCAGCGTTTTGGGTTTCACATGAATAAACATGCTGAAGTAAATTAGGAATCATTTGGAAGACATGAAAAGATAGTTTAAAACCTCCGAAGAATGTTTTGGACCTCTAGTGCTGTACATGTCTGCAGCCTGATCAAAGTCAAAATACCGTTGAGTGATGGGATTATGGTCCCTGAATCTTCGAGTTTTCCACAATAAAATGTTGCCAGGACGCGGGCTGATGATTTCATGAGTATTCGGACTGAGTGTATATTTTTGATCTGCTCTTACTGGATCCTTTGTTGATTTTATCTTCCGGAAGACTGGCCAGAATCAACGAGAGGAATTCAACACCTAGAAAACGTCACATGAATTATAAGTAAAATACCTATCTGTACAAACCTTTGCGCCGTAAATCCTCTTCATTAGCGGTCAAATACTCGCCAAGGCCTTTGACGACATCGACGAGGCTCGTTCGATTGGCAGAAATCTCTGGAGAAGCATTTGGACCAATTCTAAACACCAGTTCGGCTCGGGAGAGGTACCTGATACGACCTGCTTGATGTCCTCTTCATTCTCTGTCGCAATCCAGGTTCGAATTAGGCGTTCCGTATTTTCCATGCCTCAAGAGCAGAAAATTAGATAGGCGCCTTGGTCAGGAGGATCTGGTCACATGCTCGCCTCCACCAACGCCGATCCTTCCTTTGCCAGTCGCACATGACATCGTTGGGGGCGTGTACCTCCAGATGTCTGCTCAATATCCAACGTCGTAGCTGTATTCATCTCTCCCTCCAACACTTTTCAACTTCAGCCGTGAAATCAAAGAATTCAGAGCCAAAGGACAAATGGAACTATAACAAGATGTCTTTCGGTGCTGAGCCGGCCTCGGTTCAAATCGCATTAAAATCAGTCGATTCTAACATGCTGGAACACGGGTCGACACCACCAACAGGCGTCAGGATGCTTGCACGGGACTTCATCGAGGATTCCTTATATAATCCACACTATGGGTACTTTCCTCGACAGGCCGTCATTTTTGAGACCCAAGGATCTCCATTTGATTTTCACAATCTGCGAGATTCAGCGGAGTTTCAGGAGGAAGTAGCGAGGCGGTATGCTACATACGGCATAGACAAACATCACGGGCCCGGAAAACAACTGTGGCATACTCCGACGGAACTCTTCAAGGTGTGTGTCAACAGTGTTTTGCCGTGGTATGACTGTCCCACCTCAACCATAGCCATACTATGGTCAAGCTGTCGCAAAATGCCTTGTGTCGGAATATCTGCTCAAGTACTTCCCGTATGAAGACTTCGTCATCTACGAAATTGGTGCAGGGAACGGTTCGTTGGCGGAAAGTATCCTCGAATATTTGAAGGACGTCTATCCCGACGTTTACGAACGGACACGGTACAATATTATTGAGGTTAGCGGAAATCTGGCCAAAATTCAAAAGAAAAGACTTGCAAAGTATCATGCGAGTGTCAAGGTTACTCACCAGAGTGTTTTTCACTGGAAAACAAAGGAGCCGGCGCCATGCTTCTTCTTAGCCATGGAAGTGATTGTAAGTCATCCTTCAGCATTCTTTGCGCCATCCTCTGACATATCTCAGGACAACTTTGCCCATGATGTGATTCGTTACGATCTTTTGACCTTGAAGCCACTTCAAGGGAATGTTACAATCGATGATAAAGGCGACTTCGACATGATTTGGACGCCTGTAACTGACCCACTCATTGCTTCATTTCTCAAAATTCGCGATAAGTTGGGTCACAGTCCACCTATCAATGCGCTGCTACAGCGTTCAGAGACTCTCCGCAGAATCTATACTTCCCTTCCCCTTGCTCCTAATCTCTCAGTTGAGGAGTTTATCCCCTCTCGCTTGCTCAGTCTTTTGAAAACCCTGCGAACGCATTTCCCACGGCATCGTCTCTTGCTATCCGACTTCTCTTCCCTTCCAGATGCCATTCCCGGAGTCAATGCACCCGTTGTTCAGACACGCTTTCGGAACACGACAGTGCCATGTTCTACCCTCTTAGTCAGACAAGGCTATTTTGATATTTTCTTCCCAACTGATTTTGAGCGTTTGCGTGACATGTACGAGTATATTCTCTCACAACCACACTCAAAACTTGTTGCACCAGTGTCACCTTTGACAACAAGCTCGAGTCCCTTGTCCTTGGGTGCTGGCTTTTTCTACTCTTACCAGTCCAAATCTGGACTTCGTTATCCTGTCGATAGCGTCTCATCTACGAGCGGGCTTCCTGTGGGAGAACGGAAGTCAAGTGTATTCACACATGAAGAATTCATGCAGACTTATGCAGATCTGAGCAGTACTGTATTGAGAAATGGAGACAACCCCCTCCTTGATTTCTACAAAAACGTCAAATTCTTATTCTAGTGACCCTTTGCATGGAATTGATGGATGTGATAACCGACAGTGACCTGTGAACTCTGCGGATGATTGGTGATTTTAATTAAATCTTACTTTGCGTAGGATGTACAGATAATAATGAAAGGCCTCGCCAAGTGTCTTGATTTCTAGTGTTGTATTAGGTCTCATCAGGTATCGTCGGCGGAAGTGTGGCTGTCCAAATGTTAAGTAGATGAAAATTCCCCCGCTTTTGAGTACTCTAGCCTTCAATCAGAAGTGAACCTGCATGGATGAAGGGAAGACCTACCGAAGGGTTTCATCTACTTCCTTATTGCAATCATGGATGACTTGTTCAGCCGGATCCTGAAGTCTTGATTTAACTTGATTTAATACTGTCAATTGCAATGACTCACCCACACATCACCTTTAGCGGTCATCATGGCGTCCATCGTTCCTTTGGGCGATCAGACTTTGCTCTCGATACGAAACGAGCACGGATACTCACCTTTATCAATCGCAACATCGAAGGTTTCGTCTGCAAACTGTAGGTCCCGGACGTCCATCTCATGCCCTGCCAAATTTTCGATAAGCATACAGAACTCGAGATTGTATATGATAAGAATGGTTCGCGCACACTCCATCTCTGGTCTGATTTGCTTGTGACGTTGTTTCATTTTTTCAATCAAGACACTTGAATACTATCTGACAGTAAAAGTCTATACCAAATGAAATGAAGCAGATCGAGACTTACATCGGTATTGATAATATTCTTGTAACCGTCCTCCCACATCTATTTTGTCGTTGAATACACCTTGTTTCACTTATGCAGGATGAAACACACGTCTTCGGACAGCCTGGAATTTCCACATCCAAGCATCAGAATTCTTGACTGCTTCTCCGGAACGAGCACGTAGAGAAATCGGGCGAGATCTTTATAGGACTTGAACCAATCAAAGTTACTGTGATCATCCTGTCTAGGGTGTGAAGTAGGGAATGAGATCACGATCGCGCAAACTGGTGCATCTCTGACGGACTGTGAATATCTTTCATCCCTAATATCACATTCCAAAAGGACAAGTGAATGAGACCAGGGATTAAATCTATCTTTTCTCAAAGGGATGTAACACACCAGTATTCCTTGGTACAATATTCTTCATTTCTTATCGGTAACAGATCCTCGGGCATTGTAGGCTACGAGTGATGCTGAAATAAACGATAAGTTCAGCAGAGCCATTATCACAGGTCCAGCCAACCGTCCCGGGCCGCCATCAGAAAAATGTCGTGTTCACTTATGCGGCGTCACAGAAGCATGAACAGACTTACAGTAAGGTGTGGTAAAGGGGTGATGATGACGTTAAGAAAAGTGATCCTGGGTAGTGTTTTACCACCCTTTTTTTTGTTCAACAATTTATTATGCGGTGTACGTACACAGTCCGCAGTTTTACCACTCATCAGGATATTCTATTCAGTATCAATTCATCATCAGCTCGTCTTGATACGCCTGGCAAAAAGGTAGCGGATCACAGATGTGTGCATGAGTGGTCAAGATAATTGCACATCGGCAGTTAGTTTCGTGATGCTGCAGTGGAGCGAATTTGTGCCTACCCCGGATCCCCCATCCCCCAAACCACGAAAAGATTGAATAAGGAGGAAAAACATCTGGTCTATTACAAATGTATCGGACTATTCTTCTGGTAGTCGATGATGCCAGAGGGGAGCGAGCACAAGGGTGACTGCAAGGTCATGACACTAGACTCCATGGCGAGGTGATGTACAAATAGATAGGATACAAAAATCAACATCCACCAAATATCCTGCTGGTACCTTCCGAAAAGAACGACGGGTCGCATCCATCTGAAAATGACAATAACGAATTCATCCTACTAAGATCGGCTTAGTACCACCATCAAAGGGGTTGTTCACTTTGAGGAGCAAGTCCAATATAGAGAATGAGTTAGAAGCCATTTGAGTCCCAGGTCGACTCGTTGAAGTTGATATCTATTTCAATCTCAGGAAGAAAATTAATGTACATTGTACATGAAGATCAAGGAAACATACCGATGCAAGCTCCTTTTCTAATTCGATAGCTAACATTTCCGAAAATGTTTCCAAGTCCCCAGCTGCCCTGGGTCCGCACACTGAGCAACGTTGGGCGCTGGTAACAGCTTTCTCTCTCAGATCAAACTTCTTCACTGAAACACCCCAGGGCCGTTGGTGAACTTCGGCTGCGATGTCCCGAATCCAATCAACAAACCACCGACGAGAGTCAGGGTAACCTGTGTCTCTCCGTGCTCTTACGCCCGTTCCCGGGCATCTTTGACATATGATCCACACCCATTCATCATCAAATTCTGCCAGTGCGGGCTGCATTCGGATCCGAGATTGCGCAACTTCACCACAAATTTTGTGGTACTGTTGTAACCGGTGATATGCAGCTGCAGTGACATGCACGAGTTCTTCATAATACACCGAACTAGATAGGGGCTGACGAAGGGTGTACCGTGCAGCCGTTTTGACTTCTGTCGTCCATCCGAACCGACAGGCAATTGCAAATACTCTTAGTGGCTGAGATTCTAGAAAGCGGGGTTCCACGAGAGCCTTCCTCACAAAGTTCTTCACTCCTTCCATCTCAAACTTGAACGCCGCCTGGGAGATGGACTGCAATTCTTGCAAGGAGGATAATCGGGGGACTTCTACAAGTGCGATGGGGTAGCAAAACTTCAGTAACAGGTGCAAAGTATGTTTATCCTCCGACATCTGGATGACAGGTTTTCCATCCTCATACTCTTCCAAGTAGACAGGAGGATTTGGCTGAGGGAGGGTGAATATCATGGCAAAGAAAGGAGATGCCAAGGAAAGGAATAGCTTGAAGACTCGGAAGTCGACTGGCTCCTTGTCCGATGAGCGGAGTATCACATCGGCATTAAGATGGTCGAATGGGTCAGGCGCCATGATAGAGATTCTAGGCACTTTTGAAGGCATCAGCATCGCCAGGAAGAAACGAGGTTTTGCATAAGACTCAGTAGTACCATCGGTTCCATTTATGGAACTGGCAGGAATAAAGGTTCCACAGAGTATTCCTCTGTGATAATGTCACTCAATACTCAAGTCATGAGTCTGGAGATATAACCTTGTGCTGAACGCTAGACAGGTATATATGACAAAATCTCCCTCCCTAACTGATTGACAACTGGTCTAATATCTTGGAATCTTGGCAGGTCGAGGATTAACAACATCATCATCATCCTCTTGCCGCAATCGTTTTCGTACGCCCTGTCCCATCGGGCATGACCCCAAGGATGGACCAATTGTCGATAATTTAAAGTCTGAGTTAACGAATGGTTGTGGCTGCGATAGACTACTCGGGAATCCAGAATGATGCAGAGGCATAGTTGACCTGACAAGAGCCTGGAAAGCCGAGCTATAGTACCTATGACTGGATGGACATAAGCGAAAGATATGAATTAGCTTACTGTTGACGGTGAAAATTATGGTTCAGTTCGAGATAATTTTTTTGGATGGTGTCACGTTCTCTACAAGTCTGTGTTAATTGTTCTCTCGTCGTTCTCCATAGTTCCAGGAACCCGACTGTTGACAACGAGTGGACTTCAGCTCTCCTTCGCCACATAGAACAATTGTATCGGAGCGCTTCAACCTCCGCGCGGAGCCTTGCAACTTCCAGAGAAAGGGTCTGTGATGAATCCAAAGTTGCTGTATTCAGTGACGATGTCTTGGAATCGGAGTTAGTATCCTTGAGCGGAAGGTCAAGGTATACTTTGCGAATACTGGGATTTATGTGTGGTCTGAGGTGAAAGGGGATAGTAGACGGGTCCAAAGGAGCTATAATACACGTTGAACGTGAAGAGTCACCAGTAATGTTGTTGAAATATACCGATAGAATAGTGTGTGCGACATGTTGGACATGCATGAAGGGTCGAATAAGGTTGAATCGCCTGAACAGCTCTCCTGAGACACCCACAACAAAAAACATGCCCTATTCAAATTATCAACGAATGGAGATGCAAAAGTAACCATGATAGACACACCACACGGTAGAGAGACAGGTGAGTTCAGGTCTTCTAAGCAAATGCAACAGGACATCAGAGAAAAATAGAGGCAGATGGAAGTGCGACAACAGTAATCAATGATGAGTCAGTAGGCAGTAAGTGTGCTTAATGCATCTACTATGCATCTACTATATACTCAGGAGTTTCGCAGAGATTTGTAAAAGTGATCACAACTGCTAGGCGAAACCATCACAAATTTAGTTGATGAAGATCAATCAGTTCCAGAACGGGACCGCCGGCTTAAAGAAATCGGGGGTATGAAAACACCGATTAAGAGACAGCTTGATGAAGTTTGTCGAGGAACGGTTGACAATCACGGCGGACGGTCCAAGGCCCGTAAGTTACGACACCTGAGTCATTTGTAATCGGTCACTAGTCAGGTTGGCAGATTGAATACCCTCCTCCAGTTCCTCTCCTCCAATCCATTCGCCTTCGCATTCCCTGCGACAAGAGAGCCCCCTAAAGAAGTCTGTCTCAGACGTCACAACGATGGTAGATGACCGAAGTCTAGCGGGAGGTGCACTGGAGTCTTTATACAAGAAAACTACCCTAACGACTGCTTCACCCACTGCCAATGGCGAAACTAGCCATTTCTACCCTACTTGCCGACACGTTGCAGGACATAGTCACTTTTAGACTATGCCCTTCGTTCTGGCTCGTGTGAGTGATCCAGTCCACTTCAACACCCCTATGAGCCAAACATCCACCTGAGCAAGTGTATGTCCCGAAACCGTTCGACGACTCAACTCAGGACTCAGATTCCCATCACCACCCTGTATGAATGTTCGTCCTCCTGCTAGACCCTCCAAGATAGCTTCACTGTTTCCATAACATCTCCCATTCTATTCTTTTTCAGTTTTCTTACTTTTATTGTGTATTTTGTAGAGGGGCTTGAAGCTCCTGTACTTAATAGACTACCGCGAACTGTGTACGTATACCGCATAATAAATTGATGGATTTTTAAAAAAAATACAACCTGATTGAATCACATAGATGCTCAAGCACTTGGGCCTAGTTCTGCAATTGAGAAAATGGATGTGAGATAATTAAAAACAATTCAGAGCTGTGGAGTTGTCCCCACGACTGCTGAATTGCATCTCTTAATTCTTTGCATAATTTATGATCAACTCGTGTCCTTGACAAGGCAACATTGCATGGCACACATCATGACCTGTCAGTATCGTGTCACCTCACAAGTTAAGTCGTCCAGACTTGTCACGTAGTCACACTCTTTCGGCTATGCCTTCACGTGAAGACAAAAGCATCCGCAAGACGCTGGGTCTTGTAGACTACGCCCTCCACGTATTAGCACTGAGTTGTTTTTCGGAAAATCTCATCGAGCTCGATATATCGAGGAGCCAATTGGTACAGGACAGGCCCTGATCAACAGTGCCAGTAGCGCAACGGAAACATTCTACCCTGCAGAGTAATTCTTGAGCGAAACTGACAATGTACAATATTCAGCACTGATCTAGATCTACTGCGCTTGAATGTGATCGGACTGGCACGGCAATGTCCGTGATCGAATTCATAGTATTGAAAACAAGGTTTAAGCCACCCTTCGGCGGGACGGCTCAGATCTAACTGTGAGGCAAGAAATACTACCAGCAGCATGGTGAGTAGGGTATACCATGTTAATGCCCATCGTTATCCTTATGCTATCTTTGCACAAAGGCCGAACAAACGACAACGACACCCTCCAACCCCATGAAAGAGCCCCGTATTGACAAGCTTGTTATCAGTATGTTGGACGGGAGACTCCAATGCTTGAGACTGATTTATTGTTCATGTCAACAGACATCTCAGTCGGCGAGTCTGGTGATCGTCTGACTCGTGCCTCTAAAGTGCTGGAACAACTTACTGGACAAACGCCTGTTACCTCAAAAGCCCGCTATACCGTTCGAACATTCGGTATTCGTCGTAATGAGAAGATTGCCGTCCATGTGACCATCCGTGGACCCAAAGCTGAGGAGATTCTGGAGCGGGGTTTAAAGGTAAAGGAGTATGAGCTCCAACGTCGGAACTTCTCAGATACTGGAAACTTCGGTTTCGGTATCCAGGAGCACATCGATCTTGGTGCTCGTTATGATCCCACCATTGGCATCTTTGGTATGGACTTCTACGTTGTCATGGGCCGACCAGGAGATCGTGTGTCACGGAGGAAGGCCAAGAAGGCTCGTGTTGGGTTCAATCATCGTATCAAGAAGGAGGACACAATGGCATGGTTCAAGCAACGTTTCGATGGTATTATCCTCGTACGTTTCCAAACTTACTCCCATGAGTTGCTTTTCAATGCTTTTGTTAGAAATAAACGTCAAAAATACTCGAAAATACCACCCTCATCTAGCGTCGCTCATGTTTCCCTATGATACACTATACTCTATCCATGTGTTACATATGTGCTATGAACACGTCGGCTCCATTCCAAAATGGTCTCGAATAGTGAGGAAATTGTCCCGCTGATCATCACTTTCTCTGAATACAATATAAATACGATAAATTTGTGCATTGAGGTCTCAAAATCGTTGTGTAACGCGGATTGTCGATTTTGGTCCAACCTGCACCGCAGCAGTTGGTCGTCCTTTGGCATCCAGATTGAGTGGAAAGTTTGAATTAACTTTTGTACAGTTGGGTTGTGATTTCTTGAGGAGGATGTTCGGTTTCTTCCCCACAGTGCCACCGTTGTTCCAAGCTGACTTGAAGCTCGGCCCAGGCACACCTTCGAATCGGAAATTATTATCAACCGTTGTCCATCCATCTTCCTCTGAATGTCTATGAAGAGAGGAGAGTGTTGATGATTGAGCTACTGCTCCTGTGTCGAGCAGATCTTGATCGAGGTCCTGATGTGTGGTTAAACTAGCCAATGTTGGGAACTATCATACCTACCATCATATTATTCAGTTCACTAGCCCTACCCTCTTTCTCTTGGAGTTTCGCACTGAGATTCTCCACTTCTTGTTTGATAACTTTCAGCTTCTTGGTCTTCAGTACATCCTAACAATACACTTTGGATGAGCAATCGAGTTGCTGCAACACGTCTGACAAAACAATACCGATGCCTTGAATCGATTTAGGGAATCAATTGCTCGATTGAGTTGTTCCTCCTTTAATGATATCTGCATCCAAGCGCGCGCCACATTACCCTGCAGTTCCTCTATTCTCACCCGAAATGCTTTGACGGAGTCCGACGATTCACTGAGATTTTTCTCTAGCTCTGCTTTGGATCTTTGAAGGTGGGATACCTCTCTCTCCAAGGCGTCTACTTTACGCGACTTCGCGGTGAGGTGCTGAGACTTTGTATGTTGATCTTCCTCCAATTTCTGTATCTTTTGCCTCCCTAATTCTAGTTCTTCAAACAGCGGGATGATACGCTGGGAGAAGTCCTCAATTGCATTTTGCAGTCGCTCCTGGGGACAATGAGACTTCAGGAGATTTATTGGAAAGTAGACGAACCGCATTGTCTTGTTGTATACTTTCCGCAGCCTTAGCTAATTTAGCATGAGCAAGCTTAACACTGATGCTTTTGCAGGTTGTGTCCATGCGATTCAAGCCATCGATAACGTAGTCCGTATAATAGTCAGCGAGGTTGACAATGACAGGATCGAACACGAGCTGGCTTGCATCTGTCCGCAACCAGGTTTCGCGACACAATGGGCATTTTACCCTTCGCCCATTTGTAGAAAACAATCTATGTATACAATTTTGGCAGAAACAATGACCTACAAGGGAAACTGTCAGATTGAGAGCAAGTCGAGCATAACGAAGACTTGCCGCAGGGAAACACTTGGAAGAGTTCTAGTTCCAATCTGTGTTCATAACAAATTTTGCATTCTCCACGGATGACGAGCGAAGAGGAGATCATGGGTGTGCAGAGGTTCGCGGCGTGGGTGCCTGCAGGAATGGCGCGTATTTAATGGCGCGTAGTCTAGTCACGTGGAGACTTTCTTTGAATCATAAACAATTTATAACGCGGTGCTCGATCGCAGACGCGGTAAAGTACCTAGTACCCTACAATACACAGCCAAAATTACAACGAGATACCTAACGAGAAATGTAAAGCAAAAACCCAGATCACTCGCAACTGATCCAGACACAAGAGAAGTGAGAAAAGAGGAAAAGAAGGAAACAGGAATAAGGGAGCAGTACTCGATGCCCCCATGATAGCACCCCATGTTAAGTGATATTACTTGACCAAGCGAATGTTCCAGGGTTGTCCGTTAAGAACAGGATAAGATATTTGATCACCATGCAATCACCGCTTTTGCAGATGAATCGACTGCAATCATTCAGGATGTGAGCTCGGGTTTCTACCCTATTGTGACCACAAGGGTATGCCAGATTGCTTCGAGGGAAGTACCTCTTCCTGAATTCTCCAGTCAGAGCATGATTCAGAATAGCTCTAGTGGCTCTAGCGCAAAGCGAAACTGAGGACCCAATATGATTGAGCCATCCCCCTCCTTTAATGTATGACAGTTGGATGCACTTCTTTTTGTTAACTCGAAGTTATAAGAATTGGTGGCCTTTGTTGTGGTCATAGTTGAAGGTGGTGATTCATTGATCAGTGCATGCCTTGCTCGATTTGTCCCTCAGAGCATTTAATCGAGGGGGAGCTGGGCACAGAAGTGCTTTTGGCATTATCATGGCATGAAGATGCCATCTGGCTTTGCTGGGATAGTCCCAGAATTCTACCTTGTTGCTGCTGTTGCGGTTGAAGAGGGGTCGAAGGAGGTATGCAATGGTGGTGGATTCACCTTGACCAGAGTGATGTGAGGGGTCGAGAGTCTTTTTGGTAGAGGAGAGGGAGTCTGTGATGAAAACAATGCGGTCAACATCAAGAGAGGTAGCCTTAGCAATTCCAAAACGAATGGCCACCAGTTCGGCATTTGGGGCTGTGATATTCCCAAATGCAGCTTTAGATGAGATGACTTGAATACCCTTGTGCCAGCCGTAAGCGACTGAAACAGCTTAAAGCGATTTGTTTGGTTTGACACTGGCATCCGTTACAACGACAATGGAATTTGGTTACTCGAGAGCATTTTGATAATCGAGTTTATAAAAAAACAAAAAAAGTACAGTCACGTGAAATTTCATATACTCGAACGAAAAATCTATAGTATGGTGTATGTGGAGTTCTGATATAGATGGACGAGTGCCAAGTAAATTTCGATAGAATCATCGAGACCAGAGTAACATGAGCTCAGTAAGGGTTGGCTATGCTCATTTGTCTCCGGCGAAAAATCGAACACCCTCTCCGTCTACGATGATGATCGTCTGAGCTTTCCCACTTTTGGAAAGAATGGATATAGCCTTCTTCAGAATGAGAATGGGAATTCCAGATAGAGGAGATTCTATGGGAGGGTCTGTGATATCGTACAAAGTCAGGATTGTGTTAAGTTGGCCGGTGTCATTAGCCTAGTGGGACATGATTCAATATATATGTAATGGCGGGCCATACATACCCACTGATGGAGGACATCTGCCCATTCTTCAGGTGAACGCCAATATAATAGCACCGATCTGGTTTGTTTCGGTGGCGCATACACAGCGACATTACGTTGAACCATCGCAGCAAGAATAGCAGAGAGATGTGAAGACAGTATTCGATCTGTAAAACATCAATCTCTTAGCATATGGGAGGAAAGGGACTCCTTGCATACGGTTTATACGTTCATTTCGCAATATCTCGTCCCAATCGCTTCCAGCAGCTTCCGCGTCTTCTACCCGAATAACGAATTGCTTCCGATATCTCGCATAAGATAATATCAGCTTTATCCATTGATCCAAGACAACGGATTGAGCAACTGGGTTGGGTTGTTGACTGGAGGATACAAGAGTAAGATTGTTCAGTTTTGGGCCGACGAAAGGAAGCCACCGACGTAAAGAAGGGAGCAGCGCAATGTATTGAAGGTAATAGAAACCCTGAGATCGCATTGATATCCAGAGAAACTCGATATTTAAGCACTGAAACGTACCAGAGGATGTCTTATGTGGTGTGAGTGCCATTCAGCAACAAACAGTATCTAAGCATTCTCAGTTGGTCACAAGCCACGGCTAACCATCGTCAAGAAGTAGGTAACCCTCAACAGCAACTTGAAGATTCTTCAGAAAATCCTTCTACTCGGCATTATGACACACTCACAAACTCCCAGCGTGTCCAGTCATCTGAACCTTCCTTACTCTGCAGCGGGCCGCGTATGAATAATTCAGAAGCGGATTGTTCACACGAATGATGGTACTTTATGAACCGTTTGAAGGACAGTTAGTCGAATACCGCTTTGAGGACGATGCTCATTTTACTACTAAGTGTTATTGTTTTGGCACTCTCATATGCCTCTGGTAATCTCCAACCGAGGAGCATCCCTGGTCTCACTGATGCAGTGACCTGGGATCCGCATTCTATCTTCATTCAAGGACAGCGGGTTTTTATCCTCTCTGCAGAATTCCATCCATGGCGGCTACCCGGAAATCCTAATCTATGGACCGATATTTTTGAAAAAATTAAAGCCAACGGGTTTAATACTGTTTCGTTCTATGTCAACTGGGCGGTTCATTATCCAGCACCGAACACGAATGGCGGGCAAGGGGACTTCCAGACTGGCACATATAGGGACATACAACGATTTATTGATGGAGCGCGGAACGCAGGCTTATGGTTGATTGCAAGGTAAGTATCCTTCTGAGCCCTCGCACATATGGCCTAATACTTCGTGGCAGACCTGGTCCCTATATCAGTGGGTTGCTGTTTCTCAGCCTGTGCTATTTACAAACCAATTGACAGACGGTGAAACTACTGGAGGAGGCTTCCCGGGCTGGGTTGGAAATGTCGCAGGAGATTTGAGGACCAATAATCCGAATTACAAAGATGGTTCGTTTTTCACTAACTGTTAGACAAGTTGTCACTCAATCAGAGTAGCTTGGACTCCATATATGACTGCAATTTCCGAAATCATTGCGAGGAATCAAATCACTAAGGGAGGACCCAGTGTGTATCGTCGAATTCAAGAAAAAAGAAAAAGAAAAGACTGCTGACATATATACAGTCATCCTAGTACAGGCGGAAAATGAATTCAGCGCCAGCGCAAATCATGATGTATACATGCAGGACATTATCGATCTCTATCGGTCTAATGGGATCGTCGTTCGTGAGTCACGCAAGCAATGTTTCATTTTGTATTGGATTAATAGTCTACGAGCCATCATACACAACGATCAACATGCGGGTCAAGCAGGGAACTTTTCTCCAGATTTACCGGGAACCCATGTAGACATCTACTGGTGTGTTCATTGCTCTCTTTTCCGCTGTATCAGCTTACATCAGAATTCAGTGGCGACTCTTACCCTCAAGGCGGCAACAATTGGGCCCAAGTACAGTCCATCTATTATTCTGCTCACAAAGCTGTGGCACCGAGCGGTCCTCTATGTTTGGCCGAGGTTCATATAAAAGTATTCTAGCCCCCAAACCGCTCCTTACCATTTGTACAGTTTGGGGGTGGATTCTTACTCAGTTGGGGTGCTGTCACCCCCCGCGGAGGAACTGGATACGAGAAGTTCTGTAAGCCCATTTTTTTGTTGGTTGTCGGCCTAGGTAACATACAATTAATGCAGCAGACAACCTTACCAATGCAACATATGGTGAATGATTTTTAATTGCAATTTGCCTCTTATTAATCAGAACTCTATTAGAGGACGTCTTTTACAAGGAGAACTAGTAAGTTCAACATTTATTTTCCTATTTCAAACTAATATTTTGTAGTGCACAGACTGCGACCATCCTCAGTAAGTGTCAAATCAGACTCATATTAGTCACATATTTGACAATTTCTGCAGATATCTATAGTTCGTGCTTGGAGTCTATGCATTGATCTAACCTTGATCTGCTTGACAGTGGTTTTTGGCGGAACAAACTGGGGTCAAACGCTCGAACCCACTGTATACTCATCTTATGATTACGGAGGAGGCATCAACGAAAACAGAATTGCTACAACAAAAATGAATGAGATGAGGCTTCAAGGTCTCTTTCTCAGGGTTTCGCGTGACTTGCTTGGTGCAGATCTCATCGCCAACGGGACTAATTACACAACTTCTTCACTGATCCACACTGCCGAGCTTCGAAACTCTGCCACTGGAGCTGGCTTCTATTTCATTCGACATGACGATTCCACGTGAGCAAATTGCGGATGATATCATGCATCATCGCTTAATTACGTGCAGGTCTCTTGCCCTGACGACAACGCAGTTGACGGTGAACACATCTGTCGGAGTAATAAGCGTTCCTCAAAATGGGGTCATCACTCTGAACGGAAGAGAAGCAAAATTTCTAGTCACGGACTATGTTTTCGGACGGAGTATGTCTAGGATTCTATATTCAACGGCAGAGTGAGCTTTCTTGCGTAACATGTATCCGACCCTTCTAAAGTCTCTTGAAAGAATTATGACATGGATGACGTGCGTCGATTGCAGGCAATGTCAACCACAACTCGTCACTTATCTGTATTCTAGGATAGACGATGTTGACTATCTTCTCCTCTATTCACCTGAAGGACAAGCTGGCGAGACTGGTTTTACTTTCTCCTCCGCCCCCACAGTATCAGCCGATCCGAATGTATTGTCAAATTTTGCAGATGGCTTGCTTACCCTTCACTATACCTTGACGGGTATCCAGCTCGTGAATATAGTTGCGGCTGGAAATAAGATCAATCTCTTAATCATGGACAAACTCACGGCTTACACCTGGCATGCTCCAGTCATTGCTGAAAGTGGTACATTTGGAAATTTTTACTCAGTCGGCACGAATACTACAATTCTTGTTGGCGGTCCTTACGTTCTCAGAAATGCAAGTATATCCGGAAACACCTTGTCTCTGGTGGGTAGAATAACGTTTTCGAGACCTGTGATTTTGATGAGATGTTGAAGTTCGGTGATCTCAACGGAACAACGACTATTGAATTCATCGCCCCTACCAGCGTCACTGTTCTCAAGTGGAACGGAATCATCCATGATGTAGATACAACATCTCATGGGAGTTTAAGTGCAAGAATCGACGGTGCAAGTCAGTCACTGGCTCTTCCTACCCTGGAACATTGGAAAGTTATGGGAAGGTGCGTGGATGACCTTATTCGGGATTGTCCATGTCACTAATCAACTTATTCATCAGTCTGCCAGAAATTGACCCTGAATTCGACGACTCGGACTTTGCTACAGCAGACCAAATGACGACCAACGTGAGCCACTTGGTGAGATGTCCATTCTCGTACTGACTCTTCTATTAAGTATACAAATTTACCGCCCCTCTTTGGTGATCAAATACTTTATTCTCAGCAATATGGGTTTGTGTCACGTTCAAAGTGCTTGTGAGGCCTCTGAAGGAGAGTACAGTTTTTACGGCGGTAACCTGGTTTTCCGAGGGCATTTTACTGCCAGTGGAGAAGAAAACTCAATAGCCATAGCTGTCCAGTTCGGTTTCGCTGGTGGCTATTCTGCGTGGCTGAACGGGCAATTCTTGGGCTCCGCACAGGGCAGTCCGTCTGTGAGTCTCAGTAACAAGACCTGGACAATCCCGAGCGGTTCATTGCGGATCGGTCAAGATAATGTATTTGTGATTGTTCAAGGTGTGTGATTTTGAGTCGTTTCATTCGGCCACAGATCTGATCCCTAGAACAGATCATATGGGGTAGGTTGACTGATCGACCCAGCATTTATGTTAATGTTGACGACTCAATGCACCCAGGATTGTTGAAACGAGCAGTAGGTCTGTTTAATTTTTCAGTGAGAATTTGCATTTATCCTAGGTCAGCGAATGGAGGGAAGGAGCCTCGAGGTATCCGGGGTTATTCTATCACAGGAGGCAACACGACTTTTTCGTCATGGAAATTACAAGGCAATCAGGTACCGTAGTGTGCCATTAACACACGACAAAGGGTAGCTAACCTCACTTGCGTTAGGGCGGAGCGGCAGATGCGCCTGATACATTCCGTGGATATCTCAACGAGGGAGGCCTATATGCAGAAAGGATTGGTGCTCATTTGCCAGGATTTCCAGATGCCACTTGGACTAGTGCTAATCCCACCATGAATGGGGTCGCTGGTGCTGGAATCAATTTCTATCGGACTACTTTTGATCTGGTGAAAACGCAATTACCTGTTACTAGAAACATAATTGACAATACATATAGAACATTCCTGATGGGATTGATATGCCAGTACGACTATCAATCACTCCAAGTGATATATCCTCCAACTTCCGGGTCCAAGTATACCTCAATGGTTGGCAAATTGGAAAATACATCAACAACATTGGGTAGGTACACTCATCCTCAAACAACTACCAAGTTATTAACGATTTTGTCAAGGCCACAGACACTCTATGTCCTCCCGGCGGGAATTCTCAGACGGCGTTCAGCTAATACCCTAGGCCTCTCTCTATGGTCTCTTGATGGCTCTGGAGCCAAGTTAGCTGGCCTGCAGCTTGTCTCAGATGGCATCTTCTCGACCTCTGTCCAGTTTGACGATTATATTGCATTTGATTATCCAGAACAGGAAAGGCTACGCCCTGCGCCTGTTGATGTGCCACCAATGTAGTTTAAATGGATGTACATGTGTAAATCAATAAAAAATCTATTATAGGTCTTCGTCTGAACTCTGATCAGCCAAAAAGGCTGAGATACTCTGGGCCGCATTCATCTGCCAAGGTCAGTGAATTGATTAGTGTTCTCTGCGCTGACTTACTTTTCTTCGCCTGGTTTTGGGATTCTCGTCTTCCTCATCTACTGAGTCATCTGCATGTTCGTCATCACTCCTCATTGTCACATGGTGCCTGCGTCCAGATTTCATGATTGCCTTTTGGAATTCTTGAACATCCTCTAAAACAAGGAATCAGTGAAAAGCATATTACACAAAAATGAGGGATACTTACGGAGTTCCTGCGCAAATTCGCGCTTTTCTCGTATAGCTCTTGCCTTTTCCAGACTCAACCGTCCAGTCATCCCAAGCTCGACTAGAATTTCTTTTAACTTCTTGATTTGCTGTGCAGGGGTATCAAGCCCTTCAAAGACTTTTGACCATACTCTACGGATACCGCAAGCGACGACAAACGACTGAGTTGATGTTAGAACAACAAGTGGAAGTTTGTGGGAAATAGTATAAACCTTGAGCTTTTGGATCGTTTCTTCGTCCTTGCTCAGGTTTTCCGACTTTTTCCCTTTACCTTTGGTTCTTCTTTTAGCATTCCCATCCTGTGGTCTATTAGTCAGTCCAGCCTGGGAATGCATATCGGCAGGAGACTACCCTCACCTCAACCTTTTTTTTTCGCTTTTGTTTCAGAGGCTCGTCTATAAGTACGGATAACTCCGATTCACTCTTGTATTCCGTCTGATAGTGCATTATGAGATCAGACTAGATAACGAAAGGGAACATACATGCCTTGGCGTTTGATTTCTCTCGCGATAATGATGATGAAGAGGAGCCTTCGAGTGACCTGATATCACTAGGGGCAGCCTTTGCAAGTTGTGGTACTGCTTCAGCTCCCTCCATCGACTCCTGATCCTCAGAGTCATCCATGTGCTGTGGGGTCTCCTTTTCTTGCTTTGCGGGCGGTTTCTGCCCTTTACGTTGACGAAGCATACTTGACCGAGGAAAAACTGACATACCTCCTGCTGAGAGACGGCTGAATCATCTATCATCTGCTCCTGCTATACAGTGACCTGAACTTTCTTACGAAAAAATAAAGTGAAAGAAAATTGCGAACCATTGAATAAGTCTTCGCTTCCCCCGCGGGCTTGCGTTTACTTTTGGTTGACTGTCACTTGCTCAGTATGCACAGCACAAAGGGAAAGTCTGAATCCCACTTTCTTGTCGCCACCTTCCTGACTATGGTTTCCTTTCGTTCTCTTCTTCGGCCCTTCATCAGCTTCCGATTCGAGAGATCGTCTCTTCTTCTTTGTCTTTTTGGAAGAATCAGTTTTTGTTGCAACTTGAGCAACCGCGTGACTCTTTTCAGTCTCTATCTCTGCCTAAAAAGGGTATATAAGCTGTATATCAAGACAAAGCATTGTCAAACTCTAGGACCATTGTAGCCTCGATAGCTTGCTTGATTGTGCTTCTGTATTCCGCGGTATCAAGGTCGCCTTCGTCAAGATCAAACTCCTTTTCAATCCCTCTCCGCAAAAGCTTCGGAGTAAGGTTGCTGCTACCATTAAGGTGGTTTCGCGAAAAGATGCTCAGAGTTGAAACTCACTGTAGAGTATTCTGCTTGTCTGCATCGAGGACGCGTCGACGGGTAAAATCTTGTAATTCTTGTATACTTGGTAGCGTCATGACAACGTCGAGTAAACGGATGTGAAAGGTAATTAGTAGTAGTCACGTGCTATTGCTGTCACGCGTTCATTTGTGTCACACCACATTAGGTTATGGTAATGATTATTGAACAGTTACTTCTCTGATCTAGGTGATACACTTGACAGCATCATTGGCAGGAACATATGTTAGATCTGGAGGGGATCAAAAGATGGATTCGTAAAGATATCAGATGTGTATCATTTGGAATTCTCAGTCTGACCACCACCCCAAACTGAGGGTCGAAGGCAGGGCAGGATCTTTCCTTCCTTGTGTCATCGAGTGCCCCTATCAGGGGTTTGACGTCATCTCCAGCAGATGCTTTTCCTGAATCGTGGGATTACTGCATCCTTTTACGGGCGACATTGATTAATTAGTGTCACAGAAGACCATCTTATGTGTTTCACGTCTGAAAATATACTGAATTGTATCCTTCATAAGTAAATCGACTAGTCAAAGCTATTACACATCTTTACAAAATGTAGCTGAACTAGATGAATACAAGTGTCATTACATAACCATTAATACGTCCCAGTAGGAAGAACTCAGAGTTTAGCCTTTGGTGAAACCTTTACCAACGACGCATTCTTCTCCAAAATCTCGGCAGCCTCATTCACTATGTTATCCACAATAACTTTAGCGGGAAGTATTTCATGAATGAGAGCAGATACACGGCCCATGATCCATGGTATACCCGAAATAGATTTGTTGGGGTCATTCTCGAGTTCGCGGTCATGAGGAATAACGCCCTTTGAGACAAGCTCCTTGATCTCAGCTGCTCTATTCTCGTTCCAGTCCTTAACATAAGGTGTGTTCCTCACACGAAGGGGCCGACCTGTATATACAAGGGTAGTCACAACATCTTCGTAGTCAGCACTCAATACAAGCTCCTTGTGCTTTTTCTGTGCACCAGCCTCAATAGAAGCGACGAAACGAGTGCCAACCCCTAATCACATTTGAGCTCCAAAGCCACAAGTAGAAAAAGGATCACTCACAAACAGCTTGAGCTCCCCAAGCCAGGTTGGCTGCGAGACTTCTACCGTCATAAACAGCACCAGCACCAATTACATAGACGGGCCCGCCAGTCAAGGGAGATTTGTGGCCCTTGACAGCATCCACACATGCAGGAATCAAAATTGATGCGGGTATGTCACCCGTATGGCCTCCACCCTCTCCAGCTTGAGCACAAATAATGTCGACGCCGACATCAAGGGCTTTTTTGACATGTTTCGGGTGGCCGACCATGTTCATGACAGGGATGCCAGCTCTGTGAAGTCGGTCGACAACTTCTTTTGGAGGTACACCGATAGCAGAGACGAAGAGCCTTGCTTTCTCCTCGATGATAACGTCTATGAGTTCCGGGAGTTGACCTTTGGTGTAATCATACTATCAAAAATAGAATCACGGGAGACAGGAGAAAGTATCTGAGCCTCGGAGATATCATCAATAAAAGAACCTACATACGTTGGTCTTCCTAGCACTTCCTCCGACTTGGGGTAACAGCAAGTCTACACCGAACGGCGCATTCTTGTCTTTAAGATCCTCTTTGATCGCTTTGATCTGTAAATGGATCACAATCAGCGACCAATGCTCCAACTTCCTTTTTAGCCTCATCTTGAACGTCAAGGTTACAGTTTTATTTTAGGAATTGGAATTCAGGGGTAAGCTCATTCCACGAATCAGGGTCAAGCCGATACAGAGAACACTGTTGGGGTGCGGGGCGAGCAAGGGGGGGAAGCAAGAGAAGACATACCTGTTGGCGAAGGACTTTGGGAGTGTAGCCAACACCACCAATGACGCCGAGGCCACCGGCGTTTGTGACGGCAGCAGCGAGGGTTGGTCCAGCAGCCACATTCATTCTGGAGAAATTCGTCAGGAGAACCATAGAAGATGGACAACTCGTGCGCCAAACTACGAGTGTTTCACATACCCAGCAAGCAACACCGGATGCCTGATTCCAAAGAGCTCAGTGATTGGCGTAGTAATGGTGGCCATAGTAAATGGGCAGTGAGGGTAGTGATATGAATCTTGGGAGGAATACAGGGTTTATATATACCCACCCAATGGTGATGCTGATAGTTGGTAGCCGGCATGAATGAGTGTTTATCATGTGTTTTGGCCGGATCCGGTCCTAGGCCGAGTCATTAATGTCATTAAAGTATTTTTTGCAAAGACCCGAATAAAGACCAAGTTTTCTAGAAAGTATGTGATTTTATCAGGTTCTTCGGCACCGTACCTTGCACCTTCCGGTCACCAAAAGATCCGGCCAGAAGGTATTAATTCAATTCGAACACATTTTAATGTACATAACCTCCAGAGCCTATAAGACACCTTTTGGATTTAGACAGTAATTTCGACCAACGGAACTTGTTTTATTTGACACCCCGCTTCCGAGGCGCCCATTAAAGAAGCACAAAAATCATGGTTTCATAAACAAGTCAGCATTTAACGAGACGAGAAGGATTGGTGTGGATGTCATTCTGTTTTACTAGCAGGCAGCATAATCAATCAATCAATCTGTCATGAACTGGAGCTGATGGGTTTGCCGCTCACTTCAGTTGTTAAGGCAACTCGAGGACTAACAATCACATGTGCGTTCCAATGTCAATATCAGTTACCACCATGCACCAAAACAGTTATTAATACATCGAGCTTTTTTGTCTTCATCTCAGATCTTAGTGCCGTAGTAATATCGAGCGCTACACTAAAGAGAAATTAGGTTCCATCTTCTGGTGGTCATTTTATGATGGTAGACAGAGATAAATACAAGCAGTTGAGACTCGACTCGATGCGTGTTTGCAACGAGTTTTCGCTCATCCTCTTTTTTTTAAATCTAAACTCAACAAGTGCTTGTTTGTAGGCAGAGCAAATGAGACCAAGGCAGGAAACCTCATTTTTCTGAGAACAGAAAAATTTGAACGCATGGCTCTGACAAATCGGTCAAGTGACTCTTGATATATATTTGCGCAGTTCATCTATCCACATCCTCCTCGTCCAAGCATTTTCATGCAGGGCCTTTGGAATTTCAACCAACTTCGTCTCATTAGGAAGGCACCCCTGCGTCGCAAGCTTGAATATATAGGATCCCATCTCTCGTGGGACTACTTCATCATGTTCGCTAACCAATACCAACATGTTGCAGGAAATTCTCCCAAGAACGGTATCTTGACCAATGTGAGATTTCAAAGCGGTTTGGACATCCCACTTGTCAAATGCTAGTGGAGCAAGGTACCGGTACGGCAACCATTTCTGCGGGTAAAGCGAACGAACCATGGCAGGTATCGAGGTAAATGTATTTTCTAGAACCAACCCACGGATGCGGTCGAAGCAGGGATTGAATGGAATATGAGTGGGAGACTGTTGAAGCTGGCTCAAGGTACAGATCGCGGCAGCACCTCCAAGTGAGTGTCCGTACAGAATAACTCGAGCAGCGGGGAATTCCTGCAGGGCGTAATGGAGAGCATCACAGTAATCCTGGACGATCCCAGATTGCGTTGGCACCCGTGGGGTCGACTTCCAGTAAGATCGAGGGGCAATAGCAAGAATAGCCGTTTTGGGATATTGAGGAGGGGGGATGGATTTACAAAGGTACTGAAAAATCGGAATTCGCTGTAATGGATTACCAGCATTGCCTATCCCAAGTAGATGAATTCGTGATGGTGAAAATATCTTCTGAGTGCCTGAACTTGCCTTGGAAGTAGGCAAGAATTACTTCGATATCTTTTTCGGCAAAATCGTTCCGGTGGACTAGGATACCTGACAAATTTGCTCCATCCCGTCCCTGCAGATGTACTTCTCGACATCGAATACCGTTCAACGCCGAGAGAGGCAAATGATCAAGGACCTGGTCCCGGGCACCCAAGGGAACATATCCTGGTCCTGTTGAGCAACAACGGTGACAGATCGAAGTCGATAATACCCATGTAGATAATTCGACGTTGGAAAAGAACCATAACCATACACTGGAGAAAGAAGGTTCAGTTCACAAGAGTGACTCATACGACATTGACACACCTTGTATGTCCAGAGTGCAAGTGGGAGGCCCAGAAGAATGGACGCGAGAGTTGGCAATGGAGGTAGCTGAGGCAGGGTAGACATTGCCCGCAGTGAAGAACGTCTTGTTCTCGTAAATATGGACTGTCGCAGGTAACACATTATGACCATTGTTGAAAATAGCCTCTGCTAGGTGTAGTTTAAGATCTGAACAGGTATTATTAAAATATTATGAAATAATTTTTGTCTGATATGTCGTCTGCGCATTTGTACGATGAGTCTTCCTCACAGTAACCTCTCTTCCCATTGCCGTCGTCGTTTTCGCGCTAGTTGTAGAATCCTTGTGCGAGTCAATAATGATAGAGTGAACCCGAAACTCAGGCACTGTTATTGCGGTGACCGCTCATGCTTGGCAAGTGATTGATTGCAAGTTGACTACTCTTGTGAGCACGCCACCGATATTTTTACTTCCAAGGATTCTCAACGTACAACTGTTAAAGCTACAACGACGATTACTTAGGGGGACATGCATCCAATCCAGTCCCACAGCTTGTCTCGAGTTCTTCTTCCTCCTTCTTCAATCTGTTTATGGTGGCCTCCAACATCCTCCTACGTATGTCCTGTCTCGAATCTCCTTCCAGTGGGGTCGTAGAAGGACCACCTAGCACATAAGCTTGAGCTTCTGCCTCTACCTCTGACGATGGTGATGGTGGCTGATAGATGTCTCGTTCGGAAAGGTGATGGGTCCCGGACGCTTGGGCACGTTCGAAATGGACTAGTTCGCGGTTGAGTTTTGAGTTGAGCTCTTTGAACTGACAGGAGTTAGCCAGCATCTGAGAAGGGTGACAAGAGCACACATTGTTGTCGTGCTGACCCCACACATTATGTGCGAGTTCATGGCACAGGACTCTCCTGACATCGGGGTAGTGGCGAAACCCGTCACAGAGATCTGTTCGAATGCGCAACTTGATCTCCTGTCCGGCATTGACATTGAGACCCAATAGTTGTGGATGCTCATGGGGTGCCAATTCCGTCAACAGCGCAACGCTGAATTGATGTTGAGCCATGATGTGCAGGATCGCAGGATCATGGGCTAGTTTGTCGAGGACCTTTTGTGCAGAGGAAGGGTTTGGGAGGTGGGGGAGAGGGGCTACACGGTGAAATTTGTATTTGGATGAAGGTGGCGGGGCCGTTGAGTGGAGCTGGACGTCACTGGTGCATCACGCTGAGGACAAGGAACACGGAAGCGCACTTTGACTTGCGGTTTCAATGCTCGATCTCGCATGATGCGTTCTCTCTTTGCATGCTTGTCGTCTGCAACGTTGACGGCGTCGATCTGCTCAGAAGTAGAGCCCAGCATTTGGAGCTTGATACCGTCCTTGAGGTCGGCATCTGCAAGGGTCCTCTTGCCCTTGTGGATGAGTTTCTGGTTTGATTCTGGAACTGAAGTGAGCTGCTGAAGCTGGGCACGGAGGTCGGCAAGGGTGGCGGGGAGAGGAAGCTGGATGGGGTAGAGCACACCGCGGTGGGCGACGACGACCGAAATGTGCATTTTGCAGAGGCACGTGATGCAGGGCACCAAGTTAATGCATGCACGTGACGCAGCTGATTGTGCGCGGGCTGAGAGGGAGCGAGCCGGCATGTCGAGAGCCTCAAAGCGCCGGTCGTCGTATGACATTTTGCACGGAATTGCAGGCCCAGCGTCGAGTTTGCCGCTGCCGAAACGGGTCGAGGAGGAGGCGGGAATGTCGCCCGCAAAACGGGGGACGAGTCCGACGCGGTCGCTCAGCCGTAGGTGGTCTTTGCAGGTGGACTGGGGCGAAGGCTGATGCACGGCTTAGGAATTCCTGTCGCAGCTGTTGGTTAGCATTTTTTTCTTCTTTCTCTACCCTCATCCAAATCCACATAGGAAATGCACGGGCCCTCGCCGACGACGGCCTCGCATCGCCCACCTCCCGCTCCACCCTGTCCGCGACCGACTTAACCGCCACCTCGCCCTCTCCTATCACCCCTTCACCCTCGCCACAGACAAAGAGATTTTCTACCACCCCAGGCGGCACTACCAAGGTTCTTGCCGACCTACAAGCAGGTGTCATCCATGCCCGCAATGCACTTGAGAATACAAAATCACAGCTCAGGTTGTCGCAGCGGACTGTCGCTAGTCTCACGCGCAAAGTCGAGGACCTCAAAGAGGTCGAGGAGCGTCTCAGAATCGAGAACGAGGGTCTCAACAATGTCGTTGCTAGAAAAGAAAGGCTGCTACAAGAGGCATGTGTGTCCCCCACTCTATCCCTCCATCATCACCTTTTACATACACTTTCAGGTCCTCGAGCGCGCGCGCAAGGCCGAGGCCGAAGCCGCCAGTCTCAAACAACACCTCAAGCAGGAGACCTCCACCTCGAAAAAAACTATCCGAGAAATGGAAACCCAGCTCGCCGAATCCACGGCCCTCTCCAAGAAATCAGAACGAGAGTATATCACTCTCCGTGATAGCATCAAATCCATGTCAGATACATGGAAACTTGATATAGAAAGCCTCAAGTCTGAAATGCGCAAGAAGGAAGACAAATGGCGTAGGGAGGTTGATGGTGTCGGCAAGAAGTACAAGGATTTATGTCTGACGGTCAAAGAGAAGGAGCAGATTATAGATCACGAATGGAAGACTGCCAAAGAACAGGACAAAAAGAGACATGAGTTGGTGGAACGTGTTTGGATAGAACGGGTCGAGAAGATGCAGGCTGAAGTAAACAAGAGTGGCAGAGATTGTGAAAAAGCGGAGAGGACAGCGCAGTGAGTGATCCCTCTATCCCCTCTCAGTCTTGGTCTTTTCATCTTGAAATAGGGACTTGGCTCTCGAGTTGACCATTCTGAAGAAATGGATTACAAATTTTCGGAACGCCACAATGGAGGTTCCTTCGGGTCCGGACAATATACTGCCTTGAATTATCGATATACCACACGATCTCCTTGCTAGTATCATACATCCTTTATTCTTAGATTGTGACGCCACCTAGCTGTTTATGTTCCCTCTCTGGAAGAGCGGACAGTGGAACAGGATACCATTCTCTTATTCTGACAACAATGAACTGAGATCAATGTTATGATACCTCTAGGTAGGTGTTTCGCAGCTCAAGCTGGGATAAACCGATCGGAATTATTTCAGAAGCCTTGTTTCCTTCTCCTGTCAGGTAACATAATATGACCATTGTGATCTTTTATGTACAGTCAAGGATACATTCGAACTCCACCTACTTTGTCAAAAAAGATACCATATAATTGATAAATCTGACCGAGAAGTTCCAATTCGTATTGGATATTCAAAACATGTGGAAATCGCCATTTTTAATTCAAAGTTTGGAAAAAGGATGCCAATTCAATTTATGAAAAAAACAATCCCATTACTTTCACTAGATCAATAAACATATGATCTGCCTGTCAACGAAAAATTCTCCTCCAACAATGTCAAAATTAGCACGGAGTGCGAACCGTGTAATAAATTTTTGACCCAAAAAAATTACCCAGAATAAAATAATGGCCAACGTGGGGATCGAACCCAAGACCTTCGCGTTATTAGCACGACGCTCTAACCAACTGAGCTAGTCGGCCCTAATCAGGGCTGAATGAGAGCTATATAAGATCTTATATAAATTAAAATGGTTGAGATTAATGTTAGACATCTAAATTCTCCTGTTCAATTCTAGCTTTTCCATTTAATCTATCTCTGCAATGCCTTCCTCGTCTCCTGACTCGAATACTACAATGAAACAAGGGAAACTGATTTTTCCAAGTTCAAAGCGGACGGTTTCGGCCGCAAAAGCCAAGAAAGTGGTAGACACGGTTAAAAGCTCTCCCACACCACCACTTGATCTTCCCGTTGGACATATTGTACCTGAGGCTGAACTATACAAAGGAGCTCGAAAACTCAGTTACAATTCTCCTGCGACATGCAAACAAGAGCAATTAGAGTCGCGGCCAGTGCTTAATATCAAGGATCCGAGATGGCGAAAACTGTTCGCAGAAGCGAAAGCGAAGAGGAGTGGATTGCCTTTGAGTATGTCAAGCCATTTGGTATTCTACCCTACCTATTGACTGAGCTCTCGACGCTAGTTCATGGAGATAGGGAGGATGATGTTAGTCAGATCCTTCGTGCCTTCGATTTGTATGTTTTGTCGCCCACAACGGATTTTTTTGTACCTATGCGGCCTTTCTAGGAATTATGACTATGGTCCATGCATTGGTGTTAGCCGCTTGGAAAGATGGGAGCGGGCTCACGCTCTTGGATTGAAACCGCCCCCTGAGGTATGTATCATCGTTCCACTTGCATCGTCGTTCAATCCATAATGAAGTTCTGCAGATTCATGATATTTTGTCAACTCAACAGGGTATGGAGAAATATTCGAATTGTGTATTTCATGGCGAAGTATGAAATAGTTAGAACTGGTCTTTTTTGGGGCGTTGTTGAGATATGTCGAAACCAAGCTCATAATGGCAATTGCTTCATGTATACTTGGAAACTCATATTCCTATTCCAGAACATTACCGCGGCTCTCGTGGGTTCTCGTGGGTTCACTTGTTAGTTCGGCTTCCTATGACAGAGATGTGATGTTGATTGTCATGGGCTTCATTCGACTTCTAATTCAAGGGTTAGTCAGAGTCAGCGATTCCGTGCTTATCGTTGCTGTCCCATACAGAGTCCTCTGGAGTGTATACCAATGCACCGGCGCCTTGAACGGCCCCGGTCAGGAGCTGCGACCTGTTCATCATGGGAATATGGATGGCAGGATTGGACTACAAGATACTGGACGAGAGGAGTAATCATTGCTTTCGGGGACAACTGTTCGCCGTGTTACTTTTTTTCCTGCTTCCGTCTATGCTTCCATTACCCACTAGAATGTCCTCCTCGGAACCTTATCCTTAATGACGTGCTGTCACACCCGTGGTCCTATGGCATTGTTGTACATAAATACAGAATTCTCTCTATCTATTGACATGATCTTGGGCCCACGTGTTCACTATAGAGTATACCGCAACAAGCAAGCAGGTGCTAAGACGCGGTGAGTGAGATACATAGCGGTACACTACTGGCTACACCCGAGCTTCAGGTGGGCCGGCTGGAGTTGCTCCGAGTTGGGTGGGAATGTTGGTGGTGAAGTAGTTGGGTCCTCCGTGTGTTCACTATAGGGAAGCACTTAGAGAAGCACTGTCTCCTTTGATTATGGAGGAAATATCAGCAATTCTATGTAGATCTACCCGTCCTAGGTAGATGAGAGGGATATGAGAGGATAACTATATTGAAACATGAACGCAGTTCCAATTATAAGTACAACAACCCTTCAGGCACTGTGGTGCCTGAGTGATGCCTGAATGCTGCCCTTAGACTCAGACCGATCCTTCAACTACGCCCTTGTCTCATGCAGCTCAACTCGTGATTCTGGGCATTTCAGAATTCATCAATAGTTGACAAGTCAGCCAGGTTGATCATCAATCTCGAGGTTCATGATGGAACATCAGCGGAGGCGGAAGTAAACAGCTCTATTATGTTCCATGCGGTGCCGACAGCCGTAACCAAGGCGGCAGCTTTTGGCCAATGAACGAGCGTGTCAGGGACGACAATGCACAACTGAAGCATGATTTGGTGTAGATGAGTAGTAGGACGATGAATTAAAAAGGATTAGCATATTATAAAAAAGACGCCAATCCATAAGTTTTGCTTATTCAGGGAGTAACCTAAATAGGCTGACAAATGGAACTCGGAAGGTAAATTCCAGAATGAACATAGCTTTTCCTATTGCTCTGAACGGATTGTCGATTCAAGTTACGAGAAAGAACGGTTTGACAAATTTGATGATGACACATGTATCTTTCGAAAGAGCATTGTACCGTGTGCTCTGACTGTGTCTGGGCTGGAGTGAAGTAAGCAGTGCGGTTGCTGTCACATCACGTGATGGTTGGTACGTAGTTTATGACCCGGTCATCTAAGATCGTCGGTTGACCTTCTGAGCAAGGTTATGGTGTGCCTCGTGACTTATCGACCATACATTCACCTCGCAGATAGTTCTTGAAATGACGTATAATTCTTCAATGTTTGCCGCTATCCATCATGGTGCTCTTGGGGTATATGAAACTCGATAACAACACCAGGAATCTCTGTCTACTGTATCCCCGTGAACTAGGATGACCATGCATATACGTTCTTTGATGGGACTTTTCAGATCGCATCACCTGGGAAACTCTGGGAATGGCTTTCCAGGTTTGGAATGGATCTTCTCTGGAGCCCCAATTTCGGGTTGTATGATACATTTCCTCCAAAGGAACTGGTTTCCAAGACCCCAATGATAACCCTGATTTAACCTCAATGATAAAACCCAGAATCACATAAAGCCACTTCTTCCGTGATTCTTCCCTGTTGCCTGCAATGCTGACTCAAGAAACTGAAGTCGATGTCCTGGTTATTGGAGCGGGTCCCGCTGGACTTTTTGCATCAAATGCACTCACGAGAGCTGGAATCAACGTCAAGATCATAGACAAGAGGTGGCGTCTCATTCTTGTACCGGTGGAAGCGTAACTCATCCAACATTGAGACCTGTGAAGATCTTAGCTGGTCAAGCGGACGGCATCCAACCTAGAACGATTGAGGTTCTACAGGTATGGAAAGATCATAATTTCTTCCCAGGAAGGAGTTCATTAATCTTCGGGGCTAGAGCTATGGCCTCGCAGAACCTCTTCTCAAAGAAGGAACACGATTACACTTGGCAGTGAGTGTCTTTTGAAAATACCAAGGGCTCCTGTATTGTTGACATAATGGCCAGGCATTCTACAACCCCAGTCCCAATGGGGGCATTGAGGTGGGCTGATCAGAAATTAGATTCACAGAATCTCACATGGCCCACCAGCTTACAGAACGTGTTCCGGATGCAGCGGTTCCGACCGCACGTTACCCATTCGAGGTTATTGCAGACTTCTTTGTACTGTATGCGACAACATTGATCATAGGTCTGTAGGTTACTTTGAACCAGGGAGCCATTGAGACGATGTTGTTGGAGTCGTTGTCCCAACATAAAGTTCATATTGATCGACCATGCATACCGACATCAATCGAACTTAGCAGCGATGAAACTGAGTTGAAAGATCCTCAGGCGTACCCTGTAAAGGTCAATTATTGTGTGCATCAAATTGTCAACGAGAAATTGACTGGCAACTGGGGTTATACAGGTTGTGCTCGAGAATCTGGCGCCTACAAATGGCTGTCCTAATATCGAGATTGTTCGTGCTAAATTCGTCATAGGAGCCGATGGTAAGAATGACTTCATTGCATGAGACAACCGATGCTGACCGACCAGGCGCCCACTCCTGGGTTCGAAAAACGCTTGGTATTACTATGGAGGGCGAGCAGACCAACTACATCTGGGGCGTCATTGACATAGTACCCCAGACGAACTTCCCTGACATTCGAAATAAATCTGTCATCCATTCCGAAAATGGATCCTGCATGATCATTCCAAGAGAAGAAGACAAAGTCCGCTTGTACATCCAGCTCAGCGAGAAAGATGGTGTTTACGACTTCGCTACTGGACGAATTGACAAAAGTCGTTTTGGGCCTCGTAAAATCCTTGAGGTGATATACTGTACCACTTGCTGTGACCTTTGATAACCATACCATTTCATGTCAGGTCGCCCGGAAAACACTCTCTCCGTACGTTTTTGAAGATCCTGAATCATTTGACTGGTGGACCATCTACATGAGTGGGTAGCATTCTGTCCTAGATCCAGCAATGTTCAATTAGATCCATCACCGTTTCTAGTTGGACAACGGGTTGCGTCTCAATTCTCAGTTCATGAGCGCATTTTCATTGCCGGGGATGCGTGCCATACACATTCGCCTAAAGCTGGTATGTGGATAGATGTTCTACATCATCATCCATGAAATTGTTCTGATTGGAGGACAGGCCAGGGAATGAATGCTAGCATGAACGATTCACACAATCTTGGTTAGTTACATACCCTTGTCTAAACTCCATACCGAGCACTCATAGTGCATGTCCTCATCAGTGTGGAAGATGGTCCATGTTCTCCGAGGATGGGCGGATATCTCACTTCTTCAAACAGTAAGTCACGAGTGAGACGTCTCACTATTCTTGCTTGACAAGATAAATAGTACGAGTTCGAGAGACAAAAATATGCTCATGACCTCATTGATTTCGACCGTAATTTTGCAAGGGAGTTTTCTGATAAACCCAAGACTGAAGGTAGTGATGATGGAATCACACATGAAACATTCAAAGAGTCAGTTTTTTTCTCTGTCATTAATTTCAGCTCAATGCCAAACTCACATCTATCAGGACGTTCCAAAGATATGGTCTATTCGCATCAGGCATAGGTGTACACTACGCTCCCTCCTCAATTGTCTCACCTACATATCAATATGCGGCATCGGGTCTTCCAATCGGTCAACGGGTACTCCCACACGTATTCCTTCGCGCAGCTGATGGAAGACCCTTCGAAATCCAGGATTTACTCCCCTCCGACACGAGATTCAAGATCTTGGTGTTTACAGGCAACACTTCTGAACCCGAACAGTTGCTCAAGGTAGTTAATTTTGCAGAGGAGTTGGAAGGAGTTTTACAACTTTATGCTGGGGATGTGGCCAAGGCGTTTGATATACTGAGTTTCAGTATGGTCACTAAGGAGAAGGTGTTGTACAATACCATACCATCATTTTTGAGGTCACATTGGACCAAGTGAGTTTATTTTTCTGGAGTGTGGTTCTTCTCGGCCCTTGATCGTTGATGCAAATTTCGTAGGGCGTTTATTGATGACATCGATGCGGTGGGGAAACACGGTAGTGGAGGATATAAATATTATGGGATAGACGAAAAGGAAGGTGCCATTATTGTCGTGAGACCTGATGGATATGTTGGTGCAGTTACCCCTCTGAACAAGGTTTCTGACCTCAAGGTGTATTTCAACTACTTCATGTCTAAGCGCATGTTGTCTCAAACGGTGCCACTCAATGGTATCTAGCAACACGTTCTGCATCCTATCTGTCATCTTTCATCCCGGTACTTTTACGATTGCATGTTATATACCATCCATATGCACTGCCAGATACACTGTACTGCTCACTGCCTGAATATAACATTACAAAAAGAAACACAAGAAAGTTTTAATACCTCAAGTCCACGGACGACAGGGGCTTTCAACACTATTTATCAATACTTTCCGCGGACCAGCGTTACTCATGCTTGAGCTACCTCTTGAGTTCGGCAGAAACTTTGGTCCTAGTTGAAATCCTAGTACTCTTGCTGCCGACTGTCTTTGTAGCACTCGTTGAACTTGAAGACCTGGTGCCGATTCTCCGCGCATCGCCGTTCTCCTTTCAGTACCAACAATTCTTTCGACTCCTTCATGTCCAAGCGTATGTTGTCTTAGACGGTGCTACTCAATGTCACCCAGTAGCGCACTGCACCTCGTTTGTCGCTTTTCATCCTGGTACGTTTTCGATCGCGTAGGAACGGGTAGGCATTTGTCCAAGCAGATTCAATGAAGATTTGCAAGCTGTGCCCACTTTTTTTCGGTTTGGTTGTAAAACTAGTTACTTAACATATTGTTAGTTTTCCAGCTTTCATTGGTCATAAGAATGGCTGTGGAGTAGCCGCGACCGTAGCGTTCCAGCATACAAGTTGCACCTTCTCACCATTCTAAGATCTAACGATGTCTCGAGTATCTTCAATTCTATACAGTCCAGTTCTTCTCAGTTGTCCTGTCGCGCGAGTTCCTGGGAACAGCCCATTTGCGGATAGTGTAACGTATGATTTCCTTGAGAGGCTAAGGGACCTGACTACTGTGCTGGACCATGAATACGGCTCCGTGAACCGTCGCAGTGGTACCCTCGGAGCAGTGGGGAGGATCTCTGATGTCATCTCTTGTGTTGTGGTACCACAGTCGCGTGGTTAAAGTCTTATATATCCGTAGTCATCTCTCATTGCACCTCAGTTGTCAATCTACTTGTTGACTACTGAAATTTACTGTATAAAAATCTTGAAGACAGAACACTGCTTGCATGTTGTGCAACCGTTCTTTGCGGTAGAATTTTTTTGAACCGTCCCTCTGGCTTTGATAAGAAGATTCTTTTCGAGGGAACAAAAGCCAAACACAACGGCAATCTGAGTCATTGCTCTTACTTTCTAATGGCTCATCATGCAACCTTTGGTAGCTCATAGAGGAGAAAAAATTAGCGTGTTTAATATATCACGGCGGACAAACAGTTGTCAACTCATCAACCACAGTTTGATGTCAAGTGATTAGTCAACTGAAAAATCAACAAGACATTTTCCGCTTCACTTTCTTCCTCTTCATGGATCCCGACAACCCACATATGTATACTCTAGGATACCCTCCTATCGGCCCTCAGCATCTTGCTCATATCGAACCAACACCCAAAGTCTTACACGTGACTAGTTAACGCTCGCTGATCAGTTGATATCAAACTTCAAATCAATGGAGAGGATATCTATCTATTTGAAGGTCGACGAGTTTGTCAGGGGAAAGTCCTCAGGGCTCAAGGGGAGACGGCTCAGTGTGAGGCAAGCAATGACGTGTCCTTCTTTTCTTTTTTTTTGTAACTATATAAAAAAGGAAAAACGAGATGTGGTACGAGCAGTCGCTTAGTATGCAGAATGACAAATAGGAACGGTAAGGCCGAATTCTACGAAATTGGAACTAATTATAAGGAGACGACACAAGTTTTGTAATGATGATATTATAAAGGTCTTTGTCCGAGTCTTTATAGTCTACAGTTGGTACATTGGATGCTGTAGAGTTCCAGAAGGCTATGTAGCTGGTAGACTGACAATGAGTAATGAGGTATACATGTTACAAGCGTCCAATGGCAAAGATCCGAAGTTGTAATCTAAGATTATCATAACAACAAGCGAGGAAAAGAAGAAGCAGGAAGAAAGAAGAAGAAAAAGAAAAACTGATATCTAAGGATTTATGCTTAAGTGTTCCTCGCGAACCTCGGACAGAACATGGCTATTAAAAAGCCGTTTTTGTTTTTTAATTCTGAAAAGGTATTGAAGGTGGAATACTATCAGCCTTAGTTTTATAAATCTGCATAATTTAATTCGCCTTCATGGTACAAATTATGTCTAGCGTTTTTCTCAGATCATAACATCCTAGGATCTGGAGTTCATGTTCCGCATGGAGCATTCTAATTAGAAGTCATCCAATGTATATAAAAGATTTTCACACGATCTCATCCTGTCTTTATCTCTCTTCCTCAGTCAATAATGGCATCAATAACTCCCACTTCCCTAGAGGATTCCTCGCCCCCTTCACGTCGATTAACATGGCTCATATCCGGTACTTCATCCGGTTTCGGTTATCGTATGGCCCTCTTCGCCATTCGTCGTGGCGACAACGTACTCGCAACAGCTCGTTCCCCGCCTAAACTCTCTAAACTCATCCAGCAAGTCGCTTCCTTAAAGAACGACGATCGCGATCCTTCAACAACAACGACGCCCAAAGATCGGTTAAAGACGTTTAAACTAGACCTTGGAGATCCTGAACACGTCGTCAAAGACGTTGTAGATCAGGCAGTCAAAGTATGGGGTAGGATCGACGTGTTGGTGAATAACGCCGGTACGACCTTTTTTCTTTCTCTTTGCTACAGATATAGATTTGCGATTTAAAAAAAGGTTGGGGTTGGCCGGGTTTGATAGAAGAAGCAGGGTCATTACTTTCACCCCTTCTCTCTTTCCACCAACCCATTGACAATGTACACAGAATTTCCACAATCCAACTTATTATGGACGAAAATGTCATGGGCACTGTCAAACTAACTTTAGCTGTTACTCCTTATATGCGCGCTCAAAAATCAGGAACTATCATCACAATGGGTAGTCGATCCGCCTGGAGAGCTGAACTTCCCGTACGTCTCTCCCTCAAGAAATATATCAAAAGATCAAATGATTATCATCGCCATCATCATCATAGGGCATCGGCTCATACGCAATGTCTAAAGCTGCGCTTCATGGTAAGCGTGAGGGGTGAGGAAACAACCCCCGTTCCACCTCTACTCCTCCTTCACTAATCCCGTCCTATTTCATGATTGAAAAAAAGCATTCACTGAAAACATTTCCGGCGAACTCGCATCCTTCAATATCCGTAGTCTCATCGTTCAACCAGGCTCCTTCCGCACAGAAGGCATATACTCTCACGGATGGAACAGCGATCACCCTATACCTGAATACGAGTCTTTACGCACACGAACACAAGCTTTACACGCCAGCATTCCGGGAAACGAGAATGGGGATCCCGATAAAGCTGCAGAAGCTATTGTCGACATTGTGAGAGGTGAGGGCATAGCCAAGGGTAGAGAATGGCCCAATTATTTGATGCTTGGTCATGATGCAGAGCGCGATCTTCGGGCAAAGTGTGGTATCATGTTGGATGGACTGGATAAATGGATAACTGTTACAAGGGGTGTAACTTTTGATTCCCCAGATGACGCGATCTCATCTTCCCGTACTTAATCTATACATATATAAAGGGAGATCTATTCGAGAAATAATTCAAAAATGTGAATGGTTCTCGTAAAGTCGTGAAAATGGGGTGAAAACGGGATTCATAATTGCTTGAGAGGCCGGCCGTCACACCTTAATCGCTGCCTATAGCCATCAATTCTAGTCTTCTTAATAAACTGAGAGAATGGACTTGACCCTTACTTATAGCACATCCTTAGCTTTATCTCCTTCACCCTACTCTCTCTCTCCGAAATCCATAAATCGATCATATCGCAATAGGATACCACTTTGGCTACTTAGGCATGATTCAAATTTGTAGGTGGCTGTGAGAAACAAGGTGATTGAAAGAAAGACGCGTGACAAATTGAACAATTAAGGGCCAAACTGATTAATGACAGTGACCGCAGCAAGAGTGGTGAGATCAGTGAGAACGGTATGGCAATGGGAAGGTGTTTGTGATTGCTGATTGCCACCGGCTTCTCTTATTCAATACGTTCATTCGACAAGATCAAATTCGTCATGTCTTATACTCCATATATATACCATGAAAGAAACTTTCGACACCTCCCGGACAATGACTAGAATCAGAACATCTACGAATTTCTACGGATGATAGGGGCTTCAACACTATTTATCGGTACTCTCCGCGGACCAGCGGTACTCATGCTCGGATTGCCTCTTGAGCTCGTGCTAACAGAAACCTTGGTCCTAGTCGACACCCTCGTACCCTTAGCGCCGACTGTCTTGGTAGTAGTAGTACCACTTGTCGAACTTGAAGACCTAGTGCCCATTCTCCGCCCATTCTCCTTCTCAACACTACCATGACTGCCGCCACCTTTCAAAACACCCGTACTAGCTTTGTTGGAGCCAGTCGTCTTGGACTTTTGTCGTGCTTTGGCACCTGCACCAGCGGGAGGTTTCTTTGTCCCTGGATCAACACTAGTAGACGGTTCTTCGTTCTCTCTTTCCAGCATGACACGTCCACCGTTCCCAGAATTTCCCGTCTTCCTTTTCTTTTTTGACGGTTCTTCTTGCTCTTGGTCTTTATCAATGGCAACAATTTCAACTATATCTGGGGGACTCTCGACACCCAATTCTGCAGCAAGTGACATCTGTCGATGCTCAGGTCCCTGTTGGTGCTGCGGTGTTTCAAGTAGTAGTCCTTGATTTTGGCTCTGAGATGGCTGGATTGTGGGCGATTCACCTTCAGAATATATCTTCTCTGCGTTATCGATCTCATTTTCTTCTTCATACACAACATCCAACTGTCGAGTGCCAGTGATAGATAGAGGTCCTTGTTCGGAAGATGGAGTATCGGGTGAATGATTCAGCATTAATATACGACTTAGAGGGCTTGGTTTCACAGGAGAATAAGCATGAATGACTCGTTGAGGAAATGGTTTGGCTTTATTAGGAAAGGGTCGTTTGACTGGTGTAACAGTTCCTTCTTGAATTTGAATCTGAGCTTGGGAATTAGAGTGAGGAAGAGATTTCGTACCTGGAAAAGGGGTGGACTCATTGAAAGGTGTAGGAGGGGGTAAATGTGTCATCAGAAAATCAGGTTGAGGTATTGACTGGAATTGTAACGATGAAGATGGGGGGAAAAGTGGTTGGCGAGGAAGGGAAGCTTCCGGTGAGGGTGGTGGAAGGACGAATGGGGAATGTAGAAGACTTGTCGTACTCGTTGAAGGTCTGAGTGAGAATGAGGGTACAGCTAGCGGTGACGGTGGCGGAAATATTGACGGAAGATATTGTTGCTGTTGTGCATGTGGTGCCTCATCCATAGCAGCAATAATTTCAGCCTCGCATGTGGATGAAGTCGACGATTCGACAGGCGTAGTAGACGGTCGATGGAAACTACGTTTTGCTCTCCGACCTGCTGGGGAGAAGCCAGTAGAAGGCTGACGTTTGCGGCTGCGTAATTTGCGAGGTGATTGCTTAGAGAATGAATGGTGTATGGTCACTTTTGGTTTACGTGGTGATTTGCGCGGTATCTGCTGGACGTCGAGAGCCTGCGGTGGATGTGATTGAGGCTGAAGATGAGGATCAGGTGTGGGGGGTAAGTCGTCAAGCATTTGTTGGACCTCCCAAGACCGTTTTTCTTCCAACAGTCTCATTCTATCAGCCTTCACAGATTTCACAGATCAGACTCTGAGCAATTTCCCAGGGATTCGCACCCACCTCCAAAGCTGTTCTCTCTCTCCCAAGTTGGACAGCCGCCTGTGTGAACTTCTCTCTCTCATTATCCAACTCTTCACGAATTTTCTCCAATCTCTCGCGCTCTGCATCGGCCATTGACGCAGTCATCAGTTCCATACTCATTTCTGCGACGTCAGGTGGGGTTTCTTGCTGGGGCACAACAAAGTTATCAGGGAGAGCTCGAGTTTGGGAAGCTTGATGTTGGGCTTGTGTGCGTGCTTGATCTGTCATACAGTCAATGAGTGCGTCTTCTGGAGAACAACATGACCAACCGATTTCTTGTTTGAGTTGGGCGATTGTAGCATGCAAACGAGCAACTTCTTCAGTCTTGGAATCAGCAGATTCTGGCGTCCTTGTGCTTGTATTTGTTGAGGAAGAGGATGAAATACTTTGCATTGGTGCGGAAGCAATGTGTAGAGGGAGAGCAGCCAGTGTGTCTCGAAGAGATCTGAGAGTGGCAGATAGAACATCATGAGCATGCGTTGGCGGATACATTGGGAAGAGAGTTGTGATGTTTTGTTCGATGGGCTGAGATGATGTTAGTCTCATGTTCGCAGAATTTCAGAGCAGGATTACTTGTTCAATTTTGTCTGTCACGAAACCCTGGACATGAAACAGGACTGCTTGTATCTGATTGACGACCTTGACGACAAGTCTCCTCAAGCGCCCGACTTCTTCAATCAATTGCTCCCTGGCCTTCTCAGCATCGTCTAGAGCAGCGTCCAGAAGACTGGGTGTTCTTGGAATGAGTTCAGATCCATGCACGATACCGACATTGGCACATTTCAAGCTGGATGGTACGGTGGAGAGTTTGATTTGGGCGTCGGAGAGTTTATTCCATTTGCTGGCCATACGTTCGAGTTCTTTGTCTTTCTTTTTGAGTTCCTGTTGGTGTGTTGTGCGAATACCTTGAAGCGCTGCACGAGTGCGTTGAAGTTCTGCTGTGGTTTGTTTGTGTGAGGATTCACTGGACTCAAGTGCTCGTTGGGCTGCACTGTAGATTGGATTAGAAGGAGAAAAGTATAAGGGTTTTAGACATACATGAGTTTGGTCTTGTAGAGGTTGACCTCTTTCTCTGCGGTTGCAACTTTTTCGGTCGCCGTGCGATGCATCGTAAGTAGCCGCTCATGATCGTATGTAAGTGTCCGGAATTTGGCTGAGAGTTCCTCTGTCCTCGACATGTCTTGCTGAAAAAAGTCAAGACAGCGCACTCAGCCCAGACAACAAACGACAAACCAATCGTTGGCTGATCATGCAAAGGAGACATTTAACGAGTCTGTCCGAGTCTGTGCCCGACAGACCGTCGAGGGACAGGCCCGGAGGGGAGGCAAAGCCGTGTGCTACCAGCTGGGCATTCACATATTCAAGGCTTGAAGTAGAGATGTAAGACTCTGTTGAGCCTTCAAGGCTAGGTGAGTGCAGAAACGAGTCCCAGTGCATCCTTGGGGGCGTCCCAGCCATGGCTCTACGTGTGGCTGAAATGAACATGAACGCGTCCAATCACGTGCTGATGCGCGCCGGAGTTCCGGACCGGATCACCCAGCTGCGGGAGTACGTAAGCAAGGCATTCTTTGTCGCTGTTCAGCCTGGGGTTTCAATCAGAAATATGCCTGGGGTCACTGTCCATCCAGCCTCTTCCGCCCTCCCAGCCCTCGACTCCCGTCGCTCCTGTATGTCTGTTCTTTGCCCCTCATTCGGCCTTATTGACCTCTGAACAGCTTCTGTAGACTCTCGTTTTTCGGCATATGCAAACATGTCCGTTGCAGATATCAAGAACAAAGCAAAGGAGACAGTGTTGAGAGAGGCAACCAAGGCCTCTGCAGCATCGCTCCTGCATGTTGCTCGTGACCAAATTCTCAAGGCCAAAGACCTGGAGAGCGCCGGCGACCATCCTGCCGCACTTGAGGGCTACATCAAGACCGCCACGCTTCTCAAGATGGCTATTGACTCCCCTGACTACAAGCGAGAAGGAGCCAGGGGATCCCTGCGCAAGGAAATGTCTGATTTTATCCAGGTGCGCCATTCGCTCTTTTCGTCTGATTACTCTCAGGTTGATTTCTGACTCAGGGGACTGCTTGTGATCTCTCAGGAAGAATCGCTACTGTAGAGGAGAGGCTAAGGTCGCTCGAGGCCATTCAAAAATTGTGCGTTCACCACCCCGGTTGCATAGACTTGTTCCTTTAACAGACTCCAGAACCACCAACGACAATCTGATAAACCAGGCTTTCGGGGGCTCCATAGCAGATCGAAAACGTGCTCTCCAGGAGAGTGGCCTTACCATAGGCTCACCCAAACCATTGTCCAGAGACAGTCCCATCCGACCACTCTCGCCTACCCATCCTTCTTCTGTACCAAATCCAACATTCCCTTTACCTACTCACACCTTCGTTCCGGCTTCCTCATTCGGCCCACCCTCTCCTGTGTCTTCCCCTTCATCTTCGCCTATTCAAAATACTCACTTTGATCTTTCTGGATTTGCTCAAAGTTTTCCTTCGATCGACGAACTTGATAAGAATCTCGTAGCTTCATCAAATTCGGAACACACTGGTGGTAACATCGCATCCTCACAACCCAACACCAAGAGTGACATACCGCCTCCGTCACCATCAACTAACTTGAGAAACTTTCCATTACATATCGACAGGCCGTCCAGTACACCAATCACCCCAACCGTGAATAACGTATTCAACAGTCGGCCCGCGTCACCGGCACATGGCGGTGCGAATATGAATGTCAATGCTCCTCTCAAGCCTTCAGGGCTTTCATTATCCTCTGTACCAACTGCCGACTTCCCTACGCAACCAGTTGCTATTCCTGTAAATCCTCCTATACCCAAAACAAACACTGCGTTCCCGAAGGATTTACAGGGTTATATGCGGGATTACGCGGTCTTGATTATTGATGTTCGGAATCGCGCGGACTTTGATAGAGAGCATATCAAAGCACAGAATATTATCTGCATTGAACCTACTGTACTGATGCGGGACAAGTAGGCATTCTTAATCCATTATTGTACGATACATACTGACCCTTGGTCTGTCAGTTTGACCGCAGATAAACTTGAAGAGTCAATGGTCATCGCACCTAAACCCGAGGCTAGCCTTTTCATGGATCGTGACAAGTTTGATATTGTGGTGGTTTGTGATCAGGATTCAAAGTCGTTTGCAGCGAGCAAGAGTCCACTTTCAGTCCTCGTACAGGTCATCTCGGAGCAAGCATTCAAGAAAATGCTTCAGCGGATGCCCATGCTGGTTGTTGGTGGTTTTGAAGCTTGGAAGAAAGAGTTTGGTGAGGATGGACTCATACGAGATGGCATAGACGATTTCGTTCCCCCCACTTCGCCATCACTGGCTTTCACCGAAATATCAAATGCTACCCAGCAAGAAACAATGGCCAAAATAGCTCCGAGTGGTCTTCTCCACAGCCCCAGGCCTACGCCAAGCCCATACAATCCCTTCGTGGTTAATGGTGGCGGCGCTGGAGTGTCAACGAGCCCGTCAGTGGCTGCTTTAGTACCAGATGTGCTTGCGAGCCCTTCGATGAACCCCTTTCGGACTTCACCCAGTGCTGGTGGCGCTGGTGGCGAGCATCAGCCCAGTGTTTCATCAAGCCAGAAGCTTTCGTATTCGAGGTGTGTTGTTGTGTGATAATGAGGGAAATTGAGCTGACTTTTGGGGTTACGAAAGGGCTCCTGCCGAGGTCAACTCATTAGACAATCTGAGGGCAGACAGTTTACTGCAGCGTCACCCTGCGAATCTGAGGCAGAGTATATTCCAGAATGTGAGGCTATTCCTTGCTACCAGATTTGTTGCCTCATTGATTTCATTGGTGATGACAGGGAACGGTACCTACATCTCCAAATGGGTTTGGGTCTATTTCATATCCCCAATTCCCTTCTCGTCATATATCGCCTACGACTTCTGGTTCCTTTGGTTCAGGTCCAAACGGTCTATCTCAGTCGCCACCACCTTTGAATCCGTTCATCTTATCATCTGACATAACTACACCGCCACCAGCCTCGTTAAACCCTGTCCCGTTCTCTACGAGAAGACAGAATGATTATTTTGACCAAACACACGAACTCTTATCCGGATTAAATCATCAGACTCCTGCCGTTAGTGGTGTGAGAGGGCCAATAGATTATCCCGAGTTAATGCCCAAGCCGCCACCTTTGGCTGCTTCTTCAGCTCTAGGGAGGCAAGATCAGAGACCAAGAGTCTTGCCGCCTGGACCGTCAGTGCTGACTTCGCCTGCCTTGAGTCACGGTGGTGGGAGCGCGAGCATAAATGGGGGGGAACCAAAGCCGCCGAGGCTAGCTGATTATCCTGTTACATATTGGGCGGATGTGATGGTTGGGTTGTCTGGATTAAAAAATCTGGGGAATACGTGTTATATGAATGCGCCGATACAGTGTCTGAGTGCGACAGTGCCTTTTGCGAGGTTTTTCACCGGTGAGTTTCTATTTTGTTTTCCTACTTTTGGCGCTTATGTCGTCTGTAAATTGATGTACCGAATGATTGAATTCAGAGCACCGTTGGAAACCTGCGATCAATATGCTAAATCCTCTGGGCTCAAAAGGTCATCTCACACACGCATTTGCCAAGTTGTTGCACGAGATGTGGGGTCAGGACTTGCCTTATCTAACACCTCACGAATTTCGGGTAAGCTCAGATGTTGTTGTACCGTTTCCTGCTTAGGAGGCACCATCCCTTTGTGATCCAGTTTCTCTTGCCTCTTCCTGACCTCATCTTTGACCTCATGGTTTGATGCTTTGTGCTGTCCTTCTCATCCGTCTTTTCTTCGTCCGCAATTCAATTTCATCCATGACCTGTAATGAATTATATGACACAAGTTGAAGCTGATTGGATCTTATATTTCTTCCAACAGAAATCCATATGCCAACTACGATCCCAGTACGACAATTCAAATCAACACGACTCTCAAGAATTTCTCAGTTTCTTGATGGACGGGATCCACGAAGACTTGAATCGCATTATGGTGAAACCTAAATGGGAGCGTACACTAGAACAAGAGGCAGAGCTCGAGAAGTTACCACCGCAGATTGCTAGTGAGAGGGAGTGGAGGATCTGGAAGGAGAGGAATGACAGTATAGTTGTGGATTATTTCCAAGGGCAGTTTAGGAATCGGTTGGAATGTTTGACTTGTCAGCAGGTTCGTGTCTGTCTGGTGGTTTTATCTGCTCTCTTGTTTTCTCTCTCCCTTGATGTTTTTGAGGTCGTTTTGAGAATTCACGTGCGTGGGTGTATACTGACGATGTCTTTTCCTTTGGGTTTCTGGTATTTGCTTGGCCTGGGTGTAGACATCGACAACGTACAATGTGTTTTCGATCTTACAATTGCCGATTCCACATGGAAGAAATGGAAAGGTGCCTATCGACAAGTGTATACAGGCCTTACTCAATAAGGAGATCCTGGAGAAAGATGATGCATGGTGCGCAATTCGTTGTTGCTTCTTCAGACCCGAAGTCATATCTCCTAATCCGACCGCTCAACCATTTCTTCTTTATCTTCAGGGATTGCCCAAAATGCAAGACCAAACGACGAGCATCCAAAAAATTATCACTAGCGAGATTACCCCCGGTGCTTCTCATCCACCTTAAGCGCTTCGAAGCCAACGGTCGTTTCTCGGATAAAGTGGACACATTTGTCGAATTTCCGATGAAATCGTTGGATCTGACGAATTATATGCCGGCGTCTCTTCCACCCGGTGCCGATAAAAGCGAATTGAATGGAGGTCTCCCCATGTCGCTCGATGATCCTCGAACCCAACTACCGCCGTATCGTTACGACTTGTATGGTGTCACGAACCATTATGGAAACCTGACTAGCGGACATTGTGAGTTTTATTCTGACCTGGTGGTGTTCACTTTTTTGCGTCTTGGCGATTGTTTTTTTTTCTTTAGGGACGCTGGCTGATTGTCTTGCTATAGATACTGCTTTCGTGCAATCGCGTGGTGGATGGATGTACTGCGATGATAGCAGTGTCAAGTCAGTCGATGCTAAACAGGTTGTTGTGGGTCTTGTTCTATCCTCGTGGTCTTCCAACGAATGCTGATTCACACCCCCAGAATCAGAAGGCATATGTGCTATTCTACAAAAGGATTCGCTCATAAACTATTGTTACCTGCTCTTTTACAGGATTATTTTTTTCTGGCCAGATCTTGCTACAAGTAATTGTAAAATTTGTATATTCTAACTGTTCTGTATTCATGGCTCTTCCCATACCCATTAACTACCGTCATATCTCACCCCTAGCTCCCACAGACAGCCTTGGACCCAATGGAGAGTGTAATTTTATAGTTTTAATTTGTCGGTTTTCACGACGCAATCATACCCATAGCACTTGTACTATTTTGGCCGTTTTCCGTCATCTTGTTGCGTTCTGCTTTCATCTCCCAATAGCATTTGTGGCACAGACAACGTTGAATTCCAAGAATTGTAGTGTCATCATCTTCATAGTGGAATGCAGGTGAGAAAGTAGTTTGACATAGATCACATTGGGGATCAGAAGGTATTTGAGGTGTAGGAGACGCGGTTGTGTATGGACTTGGATTAGACCGGTTATTAATGATGTTATCAAGTCGACGGGCCTTTCGAAGCAATCCATGAATTTGCCCGGTTTGAGCTGACTTGTAGGCTTGGACGTAAACCTGGAGGGCAGTCTAGAGAAGAAACGGGATACAGATAAGATAGGAGAATAAATGATGAAATCAGCGCTCATTTTCTGCATGATATACGTGATGCAGTTGTAATTACTGACCTCACCACCTTCATTTGTATCGCATATATCATAGATCGATCGCCGACTATGGTCATGATCCTTGCAGGAAACTATTGCGCTCATATGTCCCGTCTCGCCCCTAAAGTTCACGGTGACGGTTGCGTCACGACGACTGCTCTTTACCTGATTGAAAAAAAATCAAATATCAAATATTCAGCCGTAAAAAATTCTTAAAGTGTCGTACGGGTTGAATTTCGAAACCAAATCTGTACCCTTGTTTCCAGGCACAGGAAGCATGAAATTCCTTCATGCAGTCGCTGCAGCGAATCACTGCGCCCTCCGAAATATGACATATGGTACATATCTAGCAATTGAATGTTTACAAATCAGCACGAGTAGAAAACATAGAACACATTGATACTCACAGTCACCCAGCGATGGTGATTTATGATATTGATGTTTTCGACTAACCGTAGCCGCGCAACATCGGCAAACACGAGTTCCGGGGAAAAGACTGCACATAGGACATGCGCCCAACATTGTTGCTCTGTCGGTTTGCAGAGACGAAGGAAAGAATCAGCTGGGGGATATGGCTTCTTTTTCCGATCTTCGTTCCGCCCTCGCGGACAAAGTACACAGTCGGGATTCTATTTTTTTTATGACCAGATGATAAAAATTAGGCAAAGAATAATGTAATAGTAGGAGAGAAGAGGATCAGAATCTATTATACTAGCCCAAACTGAACACGTACTAGGGAGGCTTCCTGTATTTGCTCATTGTCACACAATTCACATACCCACTTTTCAGGTTTCGTTGCGTCCGGAAAAAATGCGCCACAGGACCCTGAGAATCCACGTAATTGTTGTTATGTTGAGTCTGCGTAAAAACATGGAGCCCATATAACTCACCAGCGTGGACATGGACTTCACACTTTTGACACTTCAGGATTTTGCCTAATGGGCCTGTCCTCTTACACGCGGAACAGCGTATCTGAGGAGCTGTAGAAGGAGGTGGAGGTGTCGATTGTACTGAGGCTGACGTCTGGATAGAAATGGAAATAAGTTAGCTTTGTCAAGCCTAAAATGTAAAATACTTGGACTTTGGGCGCGAAATTTATGCTTTACATCCAGGGAAATGACACAAGAAAAAAATGTTTACCTTCGGTCGCTTGGCCAATGAACCAACCAAAGGTGTCCCTTCGCGTTTGTCGTTTGTCGACGACCTAGTCTTGTTTGAAGATAGAGACTCATCGCGTGGCTGCCGTACCAGATTGAGATCCGCATACTTTCGCCACGCGAGTCCGCAGCTCTCGCAGAGGATACTTGAGGACAACCCTTTAGGTGCTTTCCACCAAGTGGGTGATTCTCGTATCCTACAGGCACCGCAAGTCGGTATTTTCGAAGCAGGTTCTGCTACGATGGAGGTTTCGTCATCTGAGAGCCCAACCCGCTGCCCGTTTGAAGCCTCCTCCTCATCACGGTATTGACGGCGAACAGGCTGGGATGATTCCCCACCCTCTCTATTCCGTTTATGCTGCTCACCTAATTTCTGGCTATGAGGAGTGAAGACTCAGTACGCATGGTAAATGCTGTCCAAATGAAAGGTATCACTTTTTCCAGTGACCGTAGAACCGGACAACTTCCGGCATTGTGCGGGTCACAACCTCATCCCGGACAGCACGAAGCTCTGCATTATGATGCATGATAGCATCTTCGAACGTGATAGCCTCTTCTCGGGTCCATTCCTCATCACGATATGGTACTTCCTGCTTCGTCCACTGAGCCAATGATGGTACATAGATTAGCATCTACTGTCCAAGACACTTTCACCGACGGACCTTGTCTACACGAGATTTATTTTTCATGTTCACCGCAGTGAGCGGATGGGCTGCCAGAGCTGCCTCCGAGAAACGGCGAATGACTTCTGTCAGCCAATCAACACTCGCTTGAAGCTTCTTATCATCTGTGAGACTTCTTTTACAAGATTCGACTGATGATGAGATCAAAATTCGCACACAATGTTATAAGCGCCAGATCATCCTATGTGTGAAGACTACCGGTATAAACTTACCTTCGGCAACTGTCGAAATGAAAACACACACGGTCAATCAAGATTGAAGTCCTAGATCCGCATCACTGAAGGTATTGCAAAGAAGACGTGCAGACCTTCTGCCTCTGTCAGACTGTTAATGATCCCGAGGACATCGATAGTGTTATCTCCACCTCGTTCATCAATATCTGGAGAAGTGCGAATTTCTAGCTCCTAGCATGACTACTGGAACGTAACGCTCACCTGGAGGATGATGATATGGGTCTGGCGCCGGTGGAACATTTGCCTGATATCTTGGTCCTTGACGAGTGGCTGTTCGAGGAAAGATCAAATCCTCCGGGTCTGATTGTAATGTGAGTCAAGCAGTTCAATTTTAGTATCTGTGTTGGTAAACTCACCTAGAGTATCTTCTGCAACTGTGTATTGCCTGGCATCATTGAGTGTATTAGCAGCCAGACTACGCCTCGGAGAAGAGATCGCAAGATCAATGAACCCCTACCCAAAATATCTGAAAGGCCACATATTGAAATGTTTGACTGGAAAATTCTCCTCACGTTCAGCTTGTGCCCTATCCTTGCGGGGACGCCCCCGTCCCCTTACTGGCGGTGCATTTGTCCTGCGTGCAACTGGTGGCGTAGGATAGCGCACGTCATGACTATCGACCTCCTCTTCATGTTTGCGAGAACAAGGAGCACACGTCCAGCCGTATCCTCTTGAGGGCTTGGCCTGAAGAGGAGGTTGTACACAACTCATATGAAAGTATTTCTTGCAACGGTCACATTGCACATTTTCTGCGCTTAAGAAAAAAGTCAGAGTGGTCGCATAGATGACAGAGATAAGAAGCTGATTAGCAGATAGGGCCCGAAACCATGATGCCCGATGCTTATAGAGATATTTTTGACGAGAACAAAGAAATTTACCTTGGACACCACTCATCGCATGTGGCACAGAGACGCACATTATCTGTGAGATCTGCAACGACCTCTTTCTCGACGACAATATATTCATATCGTGACGTTAAATTCTCACGAATATGGTCAGGTACTGATTTATCAGATATATTAGAGCACTTGACTGAAGAATAGACAATAGAATAGCGCCTGCGACACTTGAAGATACTCACAATTGCGAACGTCTGTCGATTGGATGACCTCAAACTCTTTCTTGATGTATGGGTCAAATAGACGGTTGAAATAGAATCTGTCCGAGCGTTTTTTCCAGCTCGACAGATCCGATATTTTGTCACGGTGGACAACATAACACTTTCCACGTAATTGGTTGATGTTGCATACCTCGGAGTATATGGCAGCGAGGAGAAGTCGAGAATCAGCTACGGTACGATCGCTCACGTCGCTGGGGCGATAGTACCATGCAAGGCGCACTCTTGTATATAGATAATTCTTGCCTTCAGGGCCCTTCGGAGCGTCTTCAGGAGGAAGAAATTCCATTATACGCGCAATGGAATAAGGCGTGCCATCCCGAGCCTCCCAACTTGGTGAACAGTAGACATGGTCTGAAAAAAACATAAAGCATTCTGAATGTTTGTAATCGTGCCTATAAATCACGATGTACCATTTGTTTTGACTTGGTCGCCATTTCGGAGAAAAACTGGATGGAACATGTGTTGTGTGGGTTCGTGTGACGGTGGCTGGGTAAGCGCCGAAGTTGAACTGAATAAAGAAAAAAATATACAAATATGCAGAGGGGATAGATCGCAACGGTAATATGAGGTTTGAGAGATTCAGAGAAGAGTATCAAGACAATTTCAGCAAATATGCGGGAGGATGGTCGGTGAAGGTGCTGAAGAGCAAACAAGAGGTCACTGATAATTCACACTCCGACGTGAGTTTGATCTGGCACTCATAAGTAGCCACGGCATTGCAACGCAGAAGGCACTGTGTAGCCCGAATATTTACAACATTGTTGGCACAAGGTAGTGCATGCACTCATTCACTATTTCCTAGGCATCCTGGTCCCTCAATTAGGAACCCTTGAAAGGAAGTATTCAAATTATACCAAAGCTCCTTTATTTACCCACAAAATGAGAGGATAAGTAATATATCTTTTGAGAGAAGTGCATTTCTTTGGAGTCAGGGAAAACGATAGTCCCGCATCCGAACTACAGCAGGGGATAAGGAAAATCACAGGAGTTTGGATAGATAGGAGAGTTTGGGCATATGTGCTGATTGTTGATACTGATGTCTGGAGGGTCCAGGCTATTGCTTTCCAGGCTACGAAGGTTGTGAGAGACTTATCGTTTGTCCCGGTCAAAATTACGACTACTTGTCCAATGGAGTAAACAATAAGCGTCACAAGGAACGAGTGTATTATGTCATCCAGATTCAACAGAACCGATATAGATGTCAGATTGCCACCTGGAAGATGAACCTAAAAGTAGGAAAGGCAGGCAGCAGTCCAGAGAACATGAAGAGATACTCTTTCCTTGTCGGGTTGTCGTAGAGCAAAAAATTACAAAGGAAAAACACATACAGGATTGGTATTGCATGAATTAATTTTTTTGCTACAGAGGATACAGTTACGATACTGGACAATAGTATGTTGATGTTGATTGACAGATTGTCTTCTTCGTTGGTTGATGCAGAGGCACTTCGCAGAGTGAAGACATCTCATTGGAAGTATCTCTCCGTCAACTAACGAAGAGAAAAAACCATTGCCCATCTGTTATGTTATGTAAACCATTTGAGTAAGAGAGAAAAACAAATAATATATACAAATAGCTTTATATACCTACCTAAATAGAACGATTTGAAACATTGCCTTTGAGAAACACCACGTGCATCGCATAGTCTCACTCAGATCCCAACCTTCTTCATGAGCAAGAAAAGCTTCGATGCAACAAAGTCTAACACGCCCACCCCAATCATTTACACAGCTCTTGATAACGTTCTTCCTCTTCCTGCTGCACAACAAAGCCGTCGTGTAAAAACCATAACCCTCTTCCTCAACTTTGGTACACTTTGGCTTCGTCTGAAGAAGCAGTTGGGAGTGGGAGCAGCACCTTCGACCAGTTCTATAATCAGGGACAGTGTACAAGACGACCACAATATTCATCTTGATACACTCACAGACGATGAGGATGAAGTCGATCTGACTGTGGTTGATCGCATATGGTTCGAAGAGCTCAAGTCTCACACATCGATGTCCGACAATGGAAACAATTTACCCCTACACGAGAAATCTGCGATGGGACCTATTGAAGCTCAAACCGCCTCAGCCCAGACGAAAGATGTTTACAGTGTGGTGAACGAGAATTCCTACCAAACATGGAATCCTTTCAGCGCCATTAGTTCCAAATTATATCCGACCTTCTGTGAGTTCTTCTTCACTCGTTTCGAGGAAGAAAAGTCAGAGAATCAGTACACAAAGGTTGGCCAAGGTATTTAAATCTCTCAAATTCACTATCTCACGTGACCGCCAGGAGGACTGGGTACTCAAAAAGTCTCTTGCCATCTGGGCGGCCCTTTGGCTGATCGTCAACTGGGTTCTTGGGGTTGCTTTTCTAGATAGGATCGGGGATCCTGTCAAGGGAGACATCGCCTTCTACTTTGTGGTATGTATTACACTGGTTGATGTCTCTGTGCTCCTCACGCCCAAGTTCCCATGAAGGTTGGACCACTCCTCGCCTTCCTTGTCTTGTATGTGCATCTTCACAATACGATAATTGAATAAAATGGACTCAATGCACCAGATGGATGGTTATTTATAATTGGCCACGAAGTCGATTCATATTGTATCAACTATTTTTGACTGTCGCAATCTGGGCATGGTAGGTCCTACGTCCTTCCCTCCTGTAACGAGGCTGATTGTATCTTGATCAGGGGATTCTATTTCGTGATTGATTTGTATGTTTCATTCCGCTCTTGACCTATTCGTATCTGAACTCTTTGTAGAAAGACATGTGGTTTTTATAGCGTGCCCCCGGGAGCTTGCTCGGGGCGTGATTTCCTTGGTCTTTTCTTTTATACCACGGTTGGCCAATCTTCCTAGAGCCTATGTTGCCTATCTTACCTCAATGACAGGCATTACAAACCATGGGCCTTTTCGGTTTGAGGCTGAATAGACTAATGGCTGCACTCGGCGCTTTTAGTTTTTTTGTTATGTAAGCGACCACAAATGGAATTCAAAATGATTGCTCACTCACGCCACAGGACGTCAGTTCTAATGATACCTTCTAATAGCAAATGGATCGGGAGTGGGCTTCAGATTTCTTCCGCCTCCTCACTCTCTGACGTCGAAACAGATATGATAAATTTTTTTGTCTTCCATTTCTGTGAGTATTTGCAACTACTGACACCCCTTCTAGTGAAATTCAATTCCACAGTCCTTATCTACGTCCACTACTTGCAAGAGAATGTGAGTGCTCACCTTGAGTATGGATGGCATTCTGATGAAGATCACAGTCTGAGCGACAGTTGCATATTCTCCGATATCAGCTCAAAAACCAGTACAAGGTAATTATCTAGTACATAAGGTTTATCGGGAGTTTTTTACCTTGCGTTTCCTTATGACAGGCTACTCAGAAGGCTCAAATCAGCGAGCGAAAGGCGGCTGATTCGAAGCGAAGACTCACGTCGTAAGTCTCCTACGGTAAAATCATCCAGAGTATTAATTGCAGTCATACAGTTACGTCTTTCATGATAAGTATAAAATCTCAATGCCATCAATAGCCCCAACTCAATCGACTTGGCGCTAATACAGGTCCGAGTGCCGTTGAATACTGCTCGTAAGTTGTGTCCAAGTTCCATCCTTGTCCAGTCCACTGATGGGAAGACTGAGTAGTCCTGGCTGTTCAGAATATAGAAGCATCTGGAAATATAATGGAGGATCAGCAAATTGAATTCACTGCTCTGTCTGGGAGTCTGAGCATAATGTCCAAGGGTGAACCTCAATTCCTTGATTTCCAACCTTCATCCTTACGATTCTTCAGTTCTCAATGATGTGTTAGATTTGTGCGTGATCTCTCAACTTCCAGACAGACAATAAGATTGATCCCTGTTTAAGCGATAAAATGGATAGTGGCAAATTTGAATTTGCGTCAAAAGTATGCCAACTACTTTATATTCGGATGCCCCGCTCCAATCTTCCCTTCGTATAGCCCTTTGCATTCCATCAAGTTATGCGCTCTCTTCTGATACCACTTGGTCTGACGACCGATGCCAGAGGTCTGACCCTGGAAACATATCTGGATCCGGCTATTGATACCGTACGTCAGAAGTGTCGTGGACAAGTTTTGAGAGGAAAATCTCAGGCTCATTTCCTTTACTATAGGTTGCTAGAAAAGCTTCCTATGAAGCTCTTGGTGAACAGGACCCGGAGATCATTCGCAAATATATTGAAACACACCCTGCTGCCTTTGGGGTCGTTATTGGAGACGAAACTCGACTGAGACAGATCGTCACAAATCTCGCTAGGTAATAGCCATCCTGACTCAATAAATATGACATTGATCAGAAGAACTTGAAGCAACGCATGCAAATTTACGCCGTCTGGAGGCAAGCTCACAATACGAACAAAGCTTGTGCTCCCTCTTATACAGCCAGGACAAGATTCATTGAAACTGCCACAACCCTGTCATGAGCGACGACCAAAAGAAAATACAGAAGATATGAAAGCGTGCAACAATGGTTTGTCAAATTCTTCGAAGCTACCGACTCAGCAAATTGTAGTAAGGATAGAAGTTGAAGATACTGGACACGGGATCAGACGTGACGACATGTACAAACTCTTCAGTAAGTTAGCAGTTGGTTTCTTGAAGTCGATCAGACCTAGTTACTCCGAGTAGTCGCCTTTAATCAGACAGAGCAAGGTAGACAACAAGGTAAGCACGAATGTCTATGTTTCACCAGGGATTCCTAAACTCTAGGATCGCAGGCGGAAAGGGCACCGGTTTGGGACTGGCGCTTGTGCGACAAATTGTCAAGTTGAGTGGAGGAAGACTGGGGGTACGATCCAGAGTCGATCGGGGTTCAGTCTTTTGGGTGGAACTGCCTCTAGGAGTTGGTCATCAAGTTATAGCCAGCCAACGGTCCGTACCGGACCTTCCGATGTCGCAAAGAATCAACCAAATTGATTGTATACGCGATCAAGCGCTCTCACGCGTCCCGGTTCTGGAACGAGAGTTCCATGTGAGTTTGATGGATCAAGGTCAGTTGGACTTCTTGAGATTGATATTTGAACTAGTGCTCAAAGATCATAACCAAGAAAATCTTATTTCAGCTATGGCAATGAATGATCCACCGGCCTGTATACAGTACGATTTTCTGCAAGGTTCACGCCAGATTGAAAACGACTCAACAGTTCAAGATGGGAGTACGATGCCACTCACGGCGTGTACAGTTATGACCACACTAAACGAGACGACCTCGATAGCGAAACCGATGGGCGAGGAGAACGAGGATGCAGTCGCCACAATAACAACATCCAAGCCTCTGGCCTTAGATCTGGAGGAATCGTCAAATGTCAATGTGAAGAGAGCTTCTTCAGCAGCCGCTCGAACCCTTCAGGTCGGACCGACCCCTGACTCACGGTATAATGAAGAAAGGACTGACGAGGTACCAGTAATTCCATCTATCACTGCAACGAAGGAAACCATCAAGCGCCCAACCTTCGTTCAATTGCCTTCTCCGACGCGATTCTCCGTTGATACAACATTCCCAATACCATCTGTACTACGCACGTCTCCTGTTTCCTCCAACTCAAGATCATCAACCTCGCTACTGGCATTGTTTGATGCTACTCACGCACTAGGGAGCCCTTCCTCGTTGAATTCCGGAGTAAACTTTGAACTAACAGCTAGGATGTCGGTGCTGGTAGTGGATGACGATATTGTGACGCGAGCATTGATGAAGCGATTACTGATGAGATTAGGATGCCATGTATCTGTCGCTGAGAATGGCGAAGTAGCAATGGCCATGATTTTGAGGCAACATATTCAAGCGTCGGCTCCATCGAGTGATTGCTGGAAGGCAGATACGAAAGTAATGTTAGAGCAGGATGCAGGGTCTTCACCTGTCTCAAGTCCGAATAAATTGTTTGACGAATACAAGTACGCTGTCGTGTTTTTGGATAATCAGATGCCGGTCATGTCAGGATCGGAAGTGGTGGCAAAGTTGAGAGAGTTGGGAAGGAGGGATTTTGTCGTGGATGTTACCGGTAAGCCCACTTAACATTTCCAACTGCCATGAACATCAATTGGAACACAGGCAACGCACTGTTAAGCGGTATGTAGACTGGCTAAACTGAGGGAAAAAAGCCTAATGTATCACAGACCAACGGGAGTTTCTGGAGGCTGGTGCCGACAAGTAAGATTCATTTTTTGCTCAGCATGTTCAGACACTGACTGATGCAGGGTTCTAACGAAACCGGTTTTCGAGGGGAGTCTACGTGATGTACTGCGAGATGCAGTCGAGAGGGCGAAAGACATAAGTCGTGAGGCACAGGATACCGTCGACATCAATTCTGGTGATCGGACGTCGTCCTTACAGCATGATTAACATTCCTTCACAAACGAGATCCTGTCTGGGAAGATACCCTTATTCCTTGCACGCTATCTACCGCATCCTTAGTTATTGTTATGTTTTCACTTTGAGATGCTTTCGTTCACGTACGCTATTGTACACTATACAGACAATACATTGCATTGCATTGTTGTTTTTGACGAAATGGAGAGAAGAATAAAGAATAAAAGAAGTTTGTGATGTCAATGGCATCATCAAATGCTGGTATCGGATATAACCGAGTTGAAGGCACTTGAACGAGACCATCAACTTTGCCACTCCCAATGTCCAACAAAACTTTGTCTCCTCAACCAGAACTCTCAGAGAGCCATAGTAAATTTTCCCTGCCCCTCATGCACCCGGATACTGGGCCCAACGGCACTGGTCAGTTACACTTATCGCAATATTTCGTTTGCCTTTCTCATGACGTTTAGACCTTCAAGACCAAAGACAATCCAAGAAACGCGAACGAGAGACCTCTCTGGAGCCCGTTAATATGCCTAAGACATCGGTACGTGTGCTAGCATCCTATTACTCTGCTTGCTTCCTATCGGGATTTTTGCTCACGGAAAACGTGAAATCTCACAGCACGTTGTTGAAGCTGGCGCGACCCAATCTCGGGAAACCCGCACACCAGTGAAACGCAACAAACGGATGCTGGAATCAACAAAAGAAGAAATTGAAGATGAAACAAGCAAGGCCGCCTCCCAATCCCGATCACGATCACGATCTCATTCGATGTCCCCTCCCCTGGTTTCACCTGACCAAAAGGAAGTAATGCAGGGCGTCGAGGACCCTAATCGGAAAAACCCAAAGACTCTCGATAAGAAGGTTCAAGGGATAATGGCTTCTTCGACGTTAGCGCCACCTAAAGAAGTAGACGAGAAGACCTCTCTAGTGGACGATGGTGTAATAACCGAAGTGAAGGATAACGACTCACAATTGCCTATACAACAGGAGGCTGAAGATGAAGATACAGCCAAACACGCAGAAAGCTCAGGCGACAAGGTGGTACGGGTCAATACGGTATCGACTGAACATGAACATGTCAAAAGTCAGTCGAAAAACCTAGACAAAGTTTCCCCGAAAACTACCAAACATCCACGGGACGATGAAGATGAAGACCCCAACCCACGAGAGTCGAAGAGACCCACCCCACCTCCTGCCCCCGAAACCAAGAAATCTTCACCCAAACCTTCGCCTCCTTCGCCCAAGGCTGCACCTAAGCTGGTAAGTGAGAGATTATCATTGTCACTGCGGTAACCCTAATTCTAATATTTTAGACTGGGTTCGAGGCTTATGCCTCACTTTCTCCTTTCTCGGCAGCAGCAAAAGGTTCCAATATCTTTTCTTCTGGGAACAATATGCCTGTTCCTGTCACTGCCAGCCCCGTACTTTCAAACCCATCATCGAGCTTCACTAGTGTTCCTGATGAAGCTTCTTCGCCTTCAAAGAGTCTCAAGCGCTCAGGATTCGAAGCGTTTGCTTCGACTCCATCTCCGTTCTCAAATGTAACTCGCTCTAGATCACCTGTACTTGGACAACCGCCGAAATTTGCAAGTCACGCTAAATCCTCTCTCGGGAGAACCAATTCCGTCAGCTCCAACCCTTTTGAACAATATACTGATTCAAGTCAAGGTTTCCGAGGATTTGGTGTGCCCGTACCCAAACGTCCTAAGGCTGAATCGCCACCTGAATCGCCGCCAAGCTCCCTGGAGAAAACTTCGACAATTAATGTTTTGAATCGGAATCTGTACCAGAATTGCGAGGATGACAATGATGATGAGGATGAGAAGGAGACGAGTTTTGGGGAAAAGCTAAGAGCGGCCGAGGATGAAGGTGAAGAGGATAGCAGAAGCGATGAAGAGTTGAAGGCTAAGTATACAGAACAGGAAGGTAAAAAGAAAATCACAATTTTTGACCTCTGAAAAGACACTTACAATGTCCGCAGTTGTCACAGGGGAGGAAGATGATTATACGATACATCAAGTTCGCTCAAAGCTCTTCTCCCTCGAAGATGGACAATGGAAGGAGCGAGGGACCGGTCTGTTGAAATTAAACGTCAGAGATTCAGATGGAACTGGAGCTCGCCTAGGTATGTACATCTGCTTTATCTGCTGGAGCGTTTCCGATCCTTGGCCACTTCAGTTATGCGCAGGGATGCCGTTTGCACTATTCTTTTGAATATCGTTTTATTCTGCGGCATGGCATGTACACTGGCCCCACAAGACCCTCGTTACCTCAGGTTCAGCGCGATCGAAAATGGCTTGACGACTCATTATAACCTTCGAGTAAGCTGTTTATCTCATATTCCCTTGTACAGTACCTTAATTCTTCCTCAAGCTTGTAAACAACGAAGCAGCTCGAGACTTGTTCCAAAAAATCATATCCAACATTCCTCCGGCTTGAACCTTCATTGTATTACCACCACGCTATCTGTTTGAGCTCAAACGAAGTCTGTTACAAATTAGTTATGATTACAGTCTCGGTAGTTGCACCATTGCTTTTTTTATTCCCTGATATCATTCTACTACACATACAGTAACATCGGGCTCGAGGTATATCGATGCCTGGGTTTTTCACTTTGTAAATTCACTATTACCTTCCATGTCCCTGAAAACTTGATTTTCCATCTCTTCAGCTGGTGTCATTGCGCTGTACTCGGGGGACTGTCTATAAACATCGTTTGCCTACATAATGCATCACACATGCATATCCGAGGTGGATCAAAATTGTCTCACGCACTGGAATAATACAATCATCATTCCTGAATGTTACCGGAATTCACGAATTAACCTTCACTCACTCACTCCTTGTGCACAACCATCGTTCAGGGCTCTGAGCTTCGTGAATGTCGCTACTCTGAGCTTAGCTGACCGCATATCACCTGTTTCTGATTGTTTGATTCAGAAGCGACACGTCGACGACATATACGCATGGACCAATTGTCTCTCGTTTACGGTTCTATCATAACTTTCGCGGGTGCCTTTGCTGCAGTAAGTATCACTTTGATTGGTACAAATGATGAATTCTCTTTCATCCTTGTTCTTCGAGCGACGGGTCAGTGCGTTCGCGTACTGCACGCCACGTCAATGACGACATATTGTAGGGTCAGGATATCGATATTGTGTCCTGCTCTGAAACACTTCTTATATGCTCTTATAAATGGCTATTGATGACTTTTCTCTGTAGATATATCTTTCTGTCAAGTATTGGTCTCCACAAGACATTATTACTCATGACTCGGAAAAGTTTTACCTTTCTCACAAGTTCTCAGAGCCCCAGCCACTACCTTCGTTGTCCGACCCCAACACTGTAGACCTCAGTGTGGTTGTCCCAGCCTTCAACGAGAAGGACAGACTACCAATTATGATGAAAGAAGTAATAGTTCATCTTGAGTCGCTCTCTCCGAGACGGACATACGAGATCATCGTCGTCGACGACGGGTCTTCAGACAATACATCAAAAATCGCATTGAATCTTGGAACTCAATATCCAAAGAGCGATATTCGTGTCGTCATTTTGGAGCACAACGTCGGCAAGGGCGGTGCCGTTAGACATGGGATGCTGTATAGTAGGGGAGAGCGCTTATTAATGGTGGACGCTGATGGTGCATCCAAATTCTCGGATTTAGAAGACTTATGGAAAACAATGGATGAGATCGCTCCCAATAAAAAAGCTGGTGTTGTTGTTGGTAGTCGTGCTCACCTCGTTAAATCAGAAGCTGTTGTCAAGGTAGTGTGCTCTTTCTCTCCTGCCTGAATCAACTCATTTTTAATATAGCGATCTCTGCTGCGCAATATCTTGATGTATGGCCTCCACACCGTTCTTCGTATCGTCGGTGTTGGACATATCCGTGATACCCAATGTGGATTCAAGTTGTTCTCTCGTTCGGCTGCCCAACAAATATTCCCTGCTCAACATCTTCCGACATGGATATTTGATGTTGAACTCTTGCTGCTAGCCAAACAGTTACAAATACCCGTTTCAGAAGTTTCAATCGACTGGCACGAAGTCGCTGGTAGCAAGTTGAACGTTGCAACCGCCTCTTTGCAGATGCTTCGAGATCTACTAATTGTTCGGGCAAATCATTTGCTTGGGCGATGGAAGGCTGCACCGATGAAGCCGAAGCTGGATTAACATTGCCGTCTGTTCTTTACGTACAGTTTGTATCTCCGCGTGTACCAACAATAACCTGATTTCCCATTTAACAAAAAATGCTGTATAACTCATGTCGTGTTACATTGCATTTCAGAATCGAAAGAAGTATAAATATAAACCAGTACAGAGCAACAGAGCTGGTTAATTAGACCTTGTCTCCTTGCTTTTGTCTTGAAGATGTGGACATTATGGTGGAAAACACATCTGGAGAAGTGACCGTGACTACGTCTGTCGTATGTATGGCATCATCATCGAGGCTCGTTGAAAGTTCCCTTTGGGTAGATAGCTTCTCCGGACTCTTCGTATCGGATTCTCTATCGATCTCACCTTTCTCTTCATCCTTGTATATTTTACGTCTTGCTTCCTGTTTGAACTTTTCGTCGTCCTCTCTTGTCAAGTTTTTATGCTTGATTAACAAGATACTTGTCACAGTTGCCAAAGCTGACAGACTTGCGTTGAGGATAAATACAAGCCGGAAACCTTTCGTATATCCATCATCAAGGATAAGAGAACCTTGTTCTGCCGAGAGATTGAGAAATGCAGGATGCAATAACTTAGCTGGATCGTCGATTATTGTTTTGATGAGGTTCTCTGGAAGGGCAAGTTTTTGCATGGAGGAATGGAGGGTATTGTTGCTGACATGAGGAACATATGAACGAAAGATTTCAGATATACAGATTTAAGAAATCACGAACATTATAGTTGAACCTATTGCAAGAGCTAGGGTACCGCCAAGCATCCGGACAAACTACGGTCAAAAATGATGAGGAATAATCTGCGCTGATAATAAATCACCAACATTTCGAAAGGCAGTCACGACTGACATGTCTTGTCGGGAAACACTAGCCTGTACAGCTACAGTCGTCGTTTGAAGTGTCTACAGGCAGAAAATGTGATTGGAATGCACAAATGCAGGGCAAGTCACTCGGCGAACCTGACCAGACCCGATACTGGACAAAAACATGAATACAATCATGATACTTTGATGCGTGTGTCGGGTCATGGTCGAGATCAGGCCACATGCGAGCGACCATATGGCAAACCCAGAATATACAATAGCCTTCAAAACAATGATGAGCTCATCAGTTCAGGATAGGTAAGCATCCTCACCCGATACCTGCCAGTTTTACTGACAGTTATCCCCTTCAGCCCAAATGATTGATTTCATTTCTGTCAAATCCAAAGAGATCAGAGCACTCACTGCTGCCCAGCTAACAATCATCTGGCCTCCCAAAACTGGTATCAGGAATAAACCGGCATGGATAGGACTATAGCTCAATGCAACTTGGAAGAATTGGGGGAGATAGAACATCGAAGAAAAAGTGATCAAGCCACTGAACGTCGTTGCCCCAAATTAATGTAGTGCTGACGAGGTAAAAATGAGCGTTACTAACTTGATAAACATCACAATGTATACACCACAAACAGTCGAATGTTTGAATATCCGCACTAGAGGACTCAACATTAACATGGATCAAACGCTAGGACCGCTCACTTGGGACGATGGGCAAGACTGCTCCTTTCCATTCCCACAAGACAAAGATAGCCCAAGCCGCGAAGCTGCTGATGAGTGGCCCAAGAATCATTGCTGAACTCCAAGGAAATGTGACACCTCCCTGTATCGGGAATCAGAACCGAAAGTAGGTTCACGAAAGTAACAAGGGAAACTAACCCATATGAGTGGAAGTATAATCAAAGTGCAAGCGATGAGTGTTAAAGTGCTCCCAACATAATCAATGATAAGAAGTTTCCTAGATATCAAAGTCGACAATCAATCACCACGAAAGCAAGATAGCTATACATACTTCTTTATATCTCCTGCGACTGATTTCAGAGGAAGGACAAAGTTCACAACAAGAATGGCACATAGAGCGATCGGAATATTAAGCCAGAAGACCCACTTGATCCAAAAAATCAGTCAGTACCAACGTCAAAGATCTATTGGGAGGACCTCTACATACACGCCAGTCTGCCTGTGCTAAAGCACCACCGACGATAGGTCCTATACCATATCCAATTGTTACGAACACTCCAATTATGCCTTGGTATTTTCCTCTTCCCGATAATGAGAATTTTCAGAACTTGGACTTGTTTGCAGGGAAGTAAAATGAACGTACCTATCACGAAGACTGACTATGTCCGACATGATGATCTGAGATATACTCAGAATAGCTCCTATACCGTTTGGTCAGTTTTTTCTCATACTTACAGGGCACAAAGCTATAGGACACACCTCCCCCGGCGCCTGCAAACCCTCGCAGTACAATAAGTTGGACAATAGTCTTGGAGAATCCAGCGGCCAGATTTCCGATCATGAATATAGCCATGGCCGCCGTCAACATTACTTTCCTCCCGAATATATCACTGAATCTTCCATATAACGGTTGAAAACTCGTCGAAGTGAGTAAATAGGCGGATGGTACCCATGAAGAAACAGATCCAGCATTGAATATAGTGGAGATGGTGGGAAGAGCAGTGGCAACAGTTACAGAATCAAGTGAGGAAACTGTGATAGAGAGACTGAGACCCAGGAAACAAATCAGAACTTTCTTGAACGGGAGGAGGTTCGTCTGGTCCGTTAGCTGTATCTCTTTACGGTGCGATTTGAGACCAGAGGACGCATCAGTCGCAGTAGCTGACATCAGTTCTGGTTTATCATGATTCGGCATGTTGACCTGCACTTATGTCGACTCATGGAGTGTGTTTATATTGGGTGGTTGTGAATCAAATTTAGAATTTTTTCGGAGAGTGAGCCGAATCCTCTCACGGCGGTTCAAGAATCCATATTTGGTGACAATGTTACTTAGATTTCTGGGAGTCTGCATAGATTTTGTCTTTACTTGGAAGATCTGAGTAGTTATTCGTTATTGTATCTCTTGCTGTGAGGAGCGATCAGATTTTATCCCAAGACAAATAGGCGATTACCATAAATACATTCGGAGGAAGTAGTCCGTAACCACAGCATGACTGTTGTTGACCTATAATTGACACTAACATAACCATCTATTGTTAGTGTCCCCCCCAAATGAAGTCAAAGAATTTGGGTTGGTCTTCGGACCACATCAGAGTCTATATAGGATAGACATTGTTTTACCTGTGGTTGTTGGTAAATGAAGTACGATCTTTAAGTATGACATTGATTGTGATAATGATAATAACAGTTTGAATGACCCGACGATGATGACGTTGTTGCAGACCTACTATCCAGAGGATAGAGGCCAGATATTGTCGTCAGGGGCGTTCATTGACTTGGGCATGTACCAGGTGCTCAGCTTTCAGTATACGCAAGCATAAATCATGATAGGCAACCCTGCTCAGAACGACACCACCTCCAATGGTCAATCAATGGTCAATTCGCATTTTGTGCACGAGTACATGAGTATATTTAATATTCAATCAAGAGAAATCACATTAATCAATGGATAACTTTGGAAAAAAAAAATAGCAAATCCTACAAAGCTCAAACGGAACAAAAAGGTAGCGGCGACAAACATCAACTCAAGAAAAAAAAACCCTCGAAACACTGCGCTGTAAACTATACTCGCACAATCTTTCTCGTAGCCCATTTCCAATTCTTCACCTGCACCAACCATTCCGTCGCCATCCCTTCTCCATCTGCAATGCTGATACCCTCCTCCATAAACTTGAACATACTCTCTCCAACTCTTTGTTGCAAGACCTGTGCAACTGGGTGTTTAAATTTTTTGTCGGACTTCGTGAGAGCGCCGGATTTCCCTATTGATGACTTTGAAGCGGAAGCGTCACCGATAGAAATGTTCTCTCCGGCTTTTGACAAATTAGTAACTGTAGGTTGAGAGCCGGGTATTGCCCCCGAAGACGATATACCATTTTGCACCTTTTTTTCGCTAGAAGACTTGACCATGGCATTCGAATTTTCCTCCTTAACCTCACCCGGTTCCTCTTCCTCTTCATCCGTTATCGGAGAACATGGTGGCGTTTCAACCGTTCTCACAACATTCTTGTCAGCAACAAACAACACGATAGCATCCTCACGGTCTTCTTCTATTTCTCCTTCCAAAACTAGCGAGATATCGTATTTCCTTCCATGAGGACTAAACTCCGAACCATGAGTTAACGACAACAAATATGTTTCTTTGATTGTTTCAAGAATCACAGGTCGATTCGGTGTAGGTGGAGTCGGTTCTGATTCGTCTGGATCTTCCATCAGGATATCAGCAGAAGCAAGAGTCGTACGACGGCGTTTACGAGTCGGAGGTCGATCAGTCGTTGAATTAGAAGCTACAGGAAAGAGAATATCCTTAAGCACAGCTGGTTTATATTTGTAACTGAAATGAATCGCTTAATGTCAGAACGTTTCGGCAAAACATCTAAACACATACCCGAGGCGCATATCACCAGCAAGTCCTGTACCAAATATGACAGTCCGTACAGCCATAAGCTGTGCTTCTTCCTTCTTCTCCGGTTCTGCGGGCATCAGAACATGTTCATCTTCTGTCATTTCATCTTCCTGAAATCTAGGGATGACATCGAGTACATTTATATTTGGTAGTGATCTTACCGACAACCAGCTGCCCATTTTTCTTTTCCGCTTCCTCCCTACAGGTAGACTGAGTGTAGTCGATTGTTGAAACCCTAATACTGCCGTCCTACGTTCATTATACTCTAACAATCGTTGTGTGCGATTTCGTCTTCCAAGACCAGGAGCAGCATGAGCTGAGCCCTTCTACAGAAAAGTCAAAAATCAAATGAACAATTGAGATGAACAAATCAACTCACATCGACAAACTCAGCTTTCAATACCTCAATCGCACTCCCATCATGTCCACTGCCCCACCCAGCACTAACCAACCCTCGTCCGTCATTATCCTCATCATTTTCTATTTCCTCATCCTCAACCTCCACATCCAGACCCTTCATAAAACACTTCTCTCCCCATCCACCGATAAACCTCCCCACAAGTTCCTCTTTCCTAACCACTGGACTTTTCCTATTTCCACCTTTCCTAGAACAAGTCTCATCCGTCGTCGTGATGACGCTATTCACCGCAGGTGCATATTTTCTGGCATGAGCACTGGCTCCCACAGCATATACACTACCCGCACCCGCACCTGCGCACCTGATGATTCTGACTTTAACACAAAGATCTTGTCCTCTGTCGCGTGCACGAGCAGAACCACTCCACGTTAGCCAACCTGAATGAAGCGCACACAAGAACAGATCCGAATCATCTGTGTATATTCGTCTCTTTCTTGGTCGTCTCGGAGATTCTGATCTGTCATCTTGAGATGAAGATAATTCTGCAGGACATCGTTGAGGGCTACTTGGTCGACCAATTACACCTCCACCCCAAAGTGCTGGCTTGAGGGGCTTTTCACGAGGTATATATCCATTGGGGATGAGGATCGTAGCACGAGTTTCGATATCAAGTATATCATCAGCTTCTTCCTTTTGTGAAATTGTCTGTTCGATGACTTGCACTTCGCCTGTTTCACCATCTTTCATTTTCCCATTGTCTCTGTCTTTTTCTTTCACATTGCTAACCTCCTTTTCCTTCATAGTTTCATCCTCAACACCCGTCATCTCCGCCAATTCACCTTCTTTGATCTTCTCACCTTCCTTCCTCTCCCCATTTACTTCTTTATCCACTTCAATCTCTCTCCCAATCCTCGTCTTCTCTGCATCCTTCGCAACTCCGTTAACACAATTGATGCCAACCCAGTTTCCCACGTCAAAATGATAAGGGAACGGCGTATTCGGAAACACAAACGTCCCCAAATTGATTTTGAACTTGGATTTGACTTCTCTGTCCGGTTGTTCCTGTGAAGGTCCCCAAAGCTCTTCGACACCAGGTGTCCGTGGATCTGTATAATATGCAGTGTGAGGCATAGACGATTGATGATAAGAATGTGGATGAGGATGAGGATATTGTTGTGTTGTAGTTGATGGTAGATGTGTAGATTGTGTGTGAGGATGAGGGTGAGGGTGATGATGAATATGTGGATGAGTATGAAAGTCAAGAGGAAGGTGCTGGTTTTGTATCTGCGTGTGTTGTTCTCGTTCTCGATGTTCTCTTTCCACATCATCCACATATGAATCATCATACGGTGGTCCATGAGGTGGTGGTGGTCCTCCATGTGTGGCACTGACACCATCAACAGGAGTGTATCCATGTCCTAACACTCTTCCCTGTTCTCCTCGATGAGACATGGGCTGACCAGGAAGCGGCGGTGGATATGTGTGATGGATCTCTCCTTTCATCTCCCTTTCATCCCTCTCACGTCTTCCCGCTGATCCTGAAACAGATGGTCCACTTCCACCACTTCCACCACCACCACCACCAGCAGCAGCAGCAGCAATAGTAGTAGTAGTAGTAGTAGTAGTAGGAGGAGGAGGAGGAGGAGGAGGAGGAGGAGGAGGAGGAGGAGGAGGGGGTGGTGGTGGTGGACCACTTCTCGACGATATCTTCTTTGTATCTTTTCCGGTACTCGTACTATTTCCACCACCAGCACCACCTACATCCTTCCTTGCACTTCCGGAACCACTACCTCCAGGCCCCACGATAGCACTAGATCCAGGAGGAGGTCCAGTAAGAACAGGCGAACCCATTCTCGACCCGGGGTGTGTACTGACAAATCGAGTAGAAAATTGGCTTTGCAATTGTCGCTGTGAAGGTTGTGATACAAGCCCTTGATTAGGCAATGGTTGGGATGCAGACGATCCTCCTTGACTTGGAGGGACACTTGTGCCATGTCCACCAGCGTTATTTGAGGTCGGTGGTAGTGGTGGCGGCGGCGGCGGTGGACCACCAGGATGACTGTTACTACCAAGAGGGTGAGAATGGATAGCATGATGGTGACGGTGATGGTGGTGTTGAGGATGATGATGGGAATACGGTCTACTAAGCGAATGCGAACGACTATGATAGGAACCACTTGCAGAAGGGGGTGGACCGCCACCACCAGATTGGGTGGAATTATAATGACCACGTTCTCTTTCCCTCTCTCTTTCTCTTTGATCACGTTCCCACCTCTCACGTTCTCGTTCCATCTCAAGTTCCGAAGGATGTTGAACGATATACACCTCCGAAGTCGGCGTCACAGTTCGTCCAGGAACACCAGGTCCAGGTGGAATAGAACAGGGTTGTGTTCCCACACGACCCACATACTCTTCCTCTCTTCTTTTCGTCACAGGAGGATAGTCTCCCGGCAGCACCCTCGAAAAATCTCCGCTGTCTCTTAGATGCGGCTCACGTTCGCGCTCACGACGAGAAGAATAATCTCGACCATCGAGTCCAGTAGCAACCTCAGCAGGTTCACGAGCACGATAATCTGTTACTGGTGGTCCTTGTCTTGGAGGGTAATCACCAGGAGGTCCAGGGGGTACACGATAATCAACTGATGGTGGAACGTCTCGTCGATAATCTTGTGCAGGACCCGGTGGAACGTCTCGTCTGTACTCACCAGGAGGACCCGGAGGTGGAGGACCTGGAGGTGGAGGACCTCTCATGTCTTGTCCAGGATGGATAGGTAGCGGCAGTGATGGTAGTGGTGGTGGGGGTGGTGGGGGTGGTGGACCTTGAGGTTGTCGAGAATAATCATCTCGCCGATAATCTTGAGGATGTGGGTGGTGTTCACGACGAGAGAATTCTGAAGGAGGCGGAGGCGGCTCACGACGATAATCACCAGGTGGAGGTCGATGATATGATTCAGGCGGAGGTGGACCACGATAATCATGGGGAAGACTTTGGCCGGGTGGAGGCTCACGTCTGTAGTCTTCATTCCGTCGATGGTAAAGATCACGGTCGATTTCACGGGTTTGATGAGGAGAATGTCTGGAACCGGATCCTGAGTCACCACGGCGAAGATCTGCTTCTATCTCCCGTTCTCTAATCATTGTTCTTTCAACTATCATTCGGTCCCTGTTATCGCGCTCGCGACGATGTTCGTTAGAGTTGCGATGCGAAGGGGCAAAGTCGTGGGGATCGCGCTCGCGGCGATATTCCGGTTCACGCCGATAACTTTCTGGGCTGTAGCCTGAGCTAGATGGAGGCTGCAAGTCTCGTCCATAATCAGGTGGTCGATAGTCTACATGTACAATGAGGGATGAAATATGAAATATGTTCAAATACAGATTGAGACATACCTAAGGGATGAAGGTCACGTCGATAATCACCAGGGGGTGGCTCACGACGGTAGTCAACTGGAGGATAGGGCTCTCGCCTGTGATCACGGAAGTCGGGAGGTGGAGGTTCTCTCCGATATTCAGTGGAAGGTTCTCTCCGATATTCGGTGGGAGGGGGGTCCCTTCGGTATTCGGCGGGAGGGTCACGTCTATCAAACTCGGCTTCTCTCCTGTAATCAGCTCGTTGGGAATGGGAAGATTCGGGTTGTCGTCGGTAGTCTGAAGGAGGAGGAGGGAGTTGCTCGCGACCATGGTAGTCGGTTGGTGGTGGCGCGAGCCTGGGGTTAGCAGCAGTGCCACTAGAACTGATGTATTCATCTCTTTCTCGTCGGCCGGGAGGTAGAGATACAGAAGATTCACCGGGCTCGCGGCGATAGGGATAGTCGCGGGGGTAGTCGGGGGGTCGATCTGAGATGCGAGCTCTCTCCATGTCCTTTGTGTGATCGAGTAAATCGTCCTTGGAAAGCTGAGAGCGAGAGTGGGCACGAGAGGAGCCACTGCTTCCAGAAGCTGAGGCAGTAGAAATTTTGTGGCCGTCGTCTGTAATGAGGATGAGAAGATATGATTTTCTAAAGTCAGAAAAAACTTGCCAGGAATGCCGGGAACGCCGGGACCCACGGGAGGAGGAGCGCCGGTGCCGGGGCCAGCAAGAGGAATGCCAGGGCCTGGTGGCTGTGGTTTTCTGCGGTCACGAGGACTGTCCCACTCGCGCTCGCGGTCTCGCATCGGGAGACTCACGTCCCGCTCAGCCCCAGGACCCCAGGGACTCCCAGTCAGAGTTGGATTCTGCAACGACGCTATCGCCGGAGAAGCGTGGGAAGAGGGAGGCGCATGCCCAGCCTGCGGGGTCTGGAGCTGCGACCGGCGGGGTGTTGAGGAAACGGCCGGCGGTGGGCCGGGGTACGGTGATGTACCGATGGGCGGGGAGATCTGGACACGGGGCGGGCCGGAGCCGGGAGCGGCGGGGGACGGGGGTGGTGGTTTGTGGAGATAGGGCGGAGGCAGGGGGAGCGGGGGAATGCCGGGGCCGGTGGTCGGGGGAAGGGCATTGGAGTTGAGAGGGGACACGGGCCAGGTGCTTTGTTTCTGACTTTGTACACGCGTTCGGTCATGACTCCCCCAGCTACCCCCTCCCCCCTGTTCTTGTGTCCCTTCGCTGGGTGTACTCGGGGGCATAGGCACAGGCTGTCGGCGCCGTTGTGAATCGTCAGACGGCGAGTCTCGCAGTAACTGAGCGACGTTCATGGCCGTACAACAAAGAGCTTGTGGTCGTCACTAACCAAGGGAAGCAAGTCTTCGGATACAGTGACAAGGCACGCGGATGGCAGTCAAAATTTGGAATTTACCCGCAAAATTATCCTCGAAATGACACAAGGAATCAACGATCTCACGATCGAGATCACCCCACGTGGTTCCTAAAATGGTATATCTCCTTGTCAGCCCTCACTTCACAGCTCACTAATCATCAGTCTGAGCTGATAGACAAGTCGGTCTCAGCTCACCTTTGTGTCACTATCGGTGACACGTCCATGTCTACCTCGTGTATTCCCTTGCCGCAGTTACTACTACCCTCCTCCGATCTGATTCTAATGCTTCCGTCACTGCGCTCTCAGCGCCGCTTCTTTCACAAAATACTCAAGATCTTCATCAAGATGCAGCCCAAAAACGTCTTTGTCACATCAAGAATACCATTCTCTTTTCCATCCAGAAATCCAGATCTTCACGGCATTTCCCAACTCATTGAATCCGATCTTCGTTACATAATTCGGCCATCACCAGGATGGACGCTCATCAATGTTGTTTCAAAAGCCCTATTTCACATGTATCCATGTGTGAAGGACTAGCCAAAGATGGTCATATATCTATTCCTGTAACCTACCTCATTAAGACATACCAACAGATCCAAACGTCATCTAGTTCATTGTGGGGGATTGTTGCCAACAAAATCACTGCAACAACATCGCATGAGAGTCCTTGACAATCCCACCACATGTCAAGAAACATTCCAACACAACACCAGCCGACCCTTCTCGATACCTTGAACAACTCAACCCCTTTTCTCCAGCCCCAGACTCATTATACCATGACCACAATCATCGTTCCAGTTCTTCAATTGCCTCTCCAACTTTCATAACCAACTCATCCGATCCCCATTGCCCAACTACACTAACACCAATTGGCCATCCGTCCCCTTGTGGGTCTAAAAATTCCTTTGGTACTGGAACACTCAATGCAGGAATGCCGGCTAGCGATGCTGGGACCGTCAACACATCTTGAACATACGATATCAAATCAGATTCTTCTAGACTACTATCCTCATGATGATCATTGCGGTTTATCAGAGGTGCAGTTTGGATCGCTGAGGGATGTATCAACACATCCACTTGATCCTCACTATTCAATTGTTGTTGTTGTTGATGAAAAGACATCCGATCTGCAAAATAAAAATTCGGCATCGAGAAAATTCGATCAAAATCATCTCGAATCAACTGTCGAACTCGCTGGGCTTGCAGAAAATAATTATCAAAAGCACTTGAAATGAAACTCAGTTCGTGATACTGACATACACTTTTTGATGAATGATACAAGACTCACTCTGCCACCAATGCATATGTTCCCAACAAAATTCGTTTCTTCACCTCATCCCCGAATCCTTTTGTTCGTGTGAGAGCATAGTTATCTGATACTGTTGTCACATCACTACCAGGCGGTGGTCGAACGTGATAACCTCGTGTCGATCTCTCATAAGCCCTTGTCAATGCTAGATACTATGGGCAGTGAACATACCAAATTGGATGCCGTCATATCTGGCAAGGTTGCTGCTACCCTCAGCACTAGCAAGGACATAGTACGAGCTTAACGCATATGATGTTGACGGGAGCGAAACCGGTATTATAGAAGCACCTCGATCCCGAAGTGATCGAATGATATTTCGTACAGGATTGATGACAGAGGATGTTAATTCTGATGGAAAGAATTCCTGGATCAAGAATGAGCTCTTCTTCAGAAGAAAAATACATTTGACAACAATGCTTTACTTGTGGAATTCCAATTCGGATATTTTGTAAATATTTCCCGTATTGTTTTTTGTCGCTGATCCACTGTGACAAGCGCATTTCCAATTCTTCCGAAGAACGTCTTCTCACTTCGGATATAGCCGACGTTGGATCCTTCACGTCGTGAACGGAAATAATCTCTTTTTCTCAAGCTGTCAGTCTTTCTCTCTCTCGAACACAATTCACCCGGAAAAATGAAACTCACCAAACGTCCGTCTAATATCACAGACATTCGAAGCAAGGACACCAACACAATCCAGACTGTCTGCATAAGAAACTACTCCCCAACTTCAACAACCCAAATCAGTGACATCCAGCGGATAGGGAATCAACCTTCAACTCTCACCGACTGATAAGCCCATATGAAGGCTTTAAACCAGACACACCACAATACGACGCTGGAAGTCTTATAGAACCTCCAGTATCAGTTCCTAGTGCTCTGATAGTCATTCATTTATGTCACTTTTTTGAGAAGAATTCAGTCACTCACACTTGACACATCCCAGAGGCCACAGCAGCAGCACTTCCACCAGAACTACCTCCAGAATATCTCTTTTCTGATTTACCAGAAGGATGTTCATAAGGATTGATCGTAGATCCATGGTAAGAATATTTATTCAATGACCTTTTATTTGAAGTAACCCATTGAGGAAGGAGTTTTTCCCCCCAAAAAAACGAAAGTTACCCCATGCCAAACTCATCACAGTTTGTTTTCCCGACAATATCCGCGCCAGCTTCACGTAGTAACTTAACTACTGTCGCGTCAAAGGGCGAAATAAATTCTAGAATCGAGGTATTCGTAAGCTGAGACTATGTGGAGACTATCTCTACCTTTGAGCATAGTAGAAGAACACGTCGTCGGAGAATCATATGTCGTAATGTTATCCTTCACAGCGACAGCTACGCCTGCAAGTGGACCTCTTGAACTTTCAACTGGTGGTGGTGTACAATGTACAAAAGCATTTATGACCTGGTTTTTCTCAGAGATCACCTTTCTCCATTGATTCACAGCGATAGTCAGATATTTTCTCGAACCAGGTAACTTTTGATGAGGAAGACAAAGACGCGATTGCATAGAAAGTAAAGCAAACTTTGTCAAATCAATCAAACAAACCCAAATGAGGAATCACACGTTTTTTAACTTTCACGTTCCATTCGAAATGGCCGAAATCTCCTCTCACTCCAACAAAAAAGCTCGAATTGATGCAAACTCAAAAAAAGAATCTCGTGCACGTTTTGCTGATACTTCTACACAAGGACAACGACAAAAGGAGAGAAAAAAGGTTGTCATAGTAAAGGAAACATCCACACCACCCAAACACAAAGATAAAGGCAAGGCAAAGCAAAGCAATACACCCGACGCCGAAACAACGGCAGACAATTCATTACCGTCCACCTTCAAAATCATAGCTGGCTCATACGAAAAACTTCTTTACGGTATCGAGGGAAAAACAACCTATTCCGACGACGACGACACAAAAAAACTTCAATTCATTCTCAAACCAGTCTTTGCTTTTTCCGCTCATGTATCATGTATCAAAACAGTTGCGGCATCACCACAAGGTGGGAAATGGTTAGCTACCGGAAGTGCAGATGAAATTATCAAAGTTTGGGATCTTCGAAGACGAAAAGAAATCGGTGGACTGATGCATCATGAAGGTAATGTATCCCTTTCTTACCCTTCCATTCAATAAAAAAATGATCCCATGGCTTAGCTTAGGTTCAATAACGCACCTCGTTTTCTCATCTCGATCTCATCTCTTTTCTGCCTCCGATGACGGTACTCTATGTCTATTTCACGCCCGGGACTGGACCGTCCTTCGTTCATTGAAAGGTCACAAGGGGCGAATCAATTCAATAGCAATACATCCCTCTGGAAAAGTTGCACTAAGTGTTGGAAAAGATAGAGCACTCAGGATGTGGGATCTTATGCGTGGAAAGGGTGTAGCTAGTACGAAACTAGGCCAAGGTAACATTTCTTCCCTTATACTCGGTATTTCAACCTCTACCATTAACATGACCACTTTTAAGAAGGAGAAATTGTCCGATGGTCAGTAGATGGAAAACTCTTCCTAGTCCAATCCGGATCAACGATAGATCTGTATAACACCGTACGCCGATTTTATCCAACAAAACTTACCTTCTCTAACCATCGTTTTTTTTACAGGAGATGAAACTTCTCCACACCATCCACCATCCATCTCGGATTCACGATACCAAATTCTGCAAACGTGTTTCGGGTGAAGGCGAAATTCTTCTCGTCGGTGCAGAGGATAAAAAACTTTCTGTATACGACATACAACCCCAAGACACGCCAACTATCATCGCTCATATGGTTGGTCATGGCAATAGGTACCTTATCAACCCATCCCATTCTATTAGCTGAATACCCCTCGCCTCGCCTTCTTTGTGACAGAGTCAAAGCCCTACAAACGTTAGAGATTGCACTTCCACCTTCTAGTGGCCGAAACTTTACAACGATAGCAACCACTGTTTGCTCTGATGGAAAAATCCGCGTATTTGACCTCTTTTTAGTACCCGTCACCTCTGACGAGGTAGTGGAGATTGAAGCTGACGCTGTATATGACACCCATGGCACGCGTCTCACATGTGTGACCCTTGCAGATGGTGACATACCCGAAAGCAAAGTGACAAACGGTAAACGCAAACATGATGAAGAAAAGGCAGAGGAGGAGGAGGGAGAGGAGGGAGAGAATTAAATTATCGGTAGTGCATTAGTACGTTACTATGGTACAAAATATCTATAGAAAATCAATCGCACGTTTACGACCTCTCCGGGCATTCACAGTCACATCTGTCTCATTGACTGGCTCATCAATCAAACCCAACGCCGAAGGGGCTTGGGAAACGACTGCAAGCGAGGGCGAGGGCGAGGGTTTTACAATTTCTGGAGGTAACTTTTCCACCCACATCCCATCGTTATCGTCATCATGTCGTTTGTGATCTTTTCTCCGTCTCTTCGGTGCTTCCTTGAGAACATCTGGCAACGATCCCTCATCAGCTCCTGCCTCCACATCAAATGACACTATAGGGCCCTTCTTGTCTTTCTTCTTCTTTTCCTTGCTTTTCTTGGACTTACTTCGACCTTCATCGCTTTCTTTCTTCGCCTTGCCTGCACGAATTTTGAAAGTGGGTCTAAAATTTGATAAATCCACGGGCCCATTATCTAGCAGAGAATGGGAGACTGGTGGAGCTACCCCGTCAACGGGCAGATCTAGCTTTTCGACAGAGGCCTTAGATTCTTCGTCATCAACCTTTTCGATGTCACTATCTTCATCATCACTAGCAAAAATAGCTTTGAAAATGTCCATCGCAGGACGCTGATACGTCAGAGTGTCCCGGCCCTGATTTTCATCTTCTCCAAGTCCGATATTGGCCAAATTTCGGGGCCCACTCGGACTGCCTTGAACTTGAGGTTGTGAAGCGGATGATGCTTCGGCAGAACCAACAACTTGGCGAAATGCCTCCTCTGCTTCCGATGTGGTAAACGAAAGATTTTTCGTTGAGCTTGAGCCCATGTCGACATCTTGTTGTGACATCTCAGGCTCCTTCAAACCAAATCTTTTACATAGAAGACGCGCTGGGTGCCAAGGTTTGACCTCCCGCGTCATGGGGCCATACATCCCAAGTTTTGCCGCATGCTCTTGGGGACTTAACTTCCCTTCTTCATCGTTCTTCCTCCTTTCTTCTGAAGCTTCCAACTCGGCAGTTGTTGGTTGATGTAACCCTTCATGGATTTTCGGGCCTTGATCAATGTGAGTTGCACTTTGGAACCGGCCCGCCATTGCGCCTGATACAGGCTTGAAAATTGTTGCGGCCTTTGCATAATCCTCGACCTCCTTTTGAAAGTCATCTGGGCGCTGATTTGGTAAAGCCTGTAGGGGCGGATCGTCTGCGCTGATTTGTGATCGCAGGTAGATAGTATACCTTTCCTGCTTTTGAGGATCGGAAGCAAAAGGTTGAAATCCTTTCAGAGCAGCTTCTGCCATGTGATGCCCTATCCGTGGCACGGCAAGTGGTGCAGGGACAGGTAAACCGGACGCTGTTGCAACGGCTATCGTTTTTAATCTTTCACGGTCTTTGATCGATATATAATCAAATACTGAACGGGGACGTGTATTTAAAGGCGCTTCACCCAACAAAGTGCCACGCTCCAAAGGAGAATTAGAGCAATTTCTCAGAATCAATTGGATCGAGCCATACCTCGTCGGCTGTCAGCTCTGATACTTTCCATTTTTTATAATCGAGAGACTCTGATTTAACTTCGTGTTTCAAGGTGTTTTCCATATTCTCCCCCCAAACGGACTGAGGGTTTGGTTTCCATGAGGGTGGTATGTCAGGAAATGGAAACCATCTGTCCTCTGTCACAGGTTTCTCAGATAGCACAAATCCTGATAATACCCTTGTACCATCCCGGGATGTCACCAATCGCGCTTCCGCAGACTTCTATACCACATCAGAAGAACTGACCTGACCTCACAATCGAATGACTTACTTCATCTTGTTTTGATTGTTTGGCCTTTCCAACCAAGAGAATGTCATCCGCATGTTGAGTGTCATATGCCAGTCGATTCCTAGCTGAGTCAAAGTCAGCATCATACACATCAAGATCGTCTTCATCAGCGTCATTGAGTGCCCCCAGTCCGAACCCAGCTAGGTATTCAAAAGTGAAGCTTTGGAAACAGAAGAGAAGCATGGGACGAACATGAAATTCGGGCATCTTTAGTGCTTGCCAAATTCGACACTCGTAGACTTTCATGAAGTGTCACTCCAGGGTGATAACCGATTCCATGGAAATTTTCCTTTCTCTCAACGATGAGTACGGGAGTATCCCGAGGTGCGTAAGTGTGTTTGTTGGCCTCCTCGTCTTCTTCAGTAATTTTGATGTTATCGATGACTGCTCTTGTCCCATAGGGCGATGACGCCTGGATATCTTGTAGCTTGCGTTGTCGAAGGGATACCCGCGGGCCAATCCCATTACCCAGTCTCCAACCCATTTTCTTCAATATTTGGGCACCGACAGAATCGATTGGAGACGGAAACAGGGTTGATTGAAGAGCATGAACAATTGTGCTGAGAAGGATGAACAGACATGCGAGGAACTAAAAATGACACCCTACTCTTGTTCATCATTGTCTCCGCCCCTCCACTTGGAAAGTTCAGCAGCAGTTCCTCCTGTAAGATCCATTTCTTGAGTAGTATCCACGATGATCCTACTTTCGCGGAGCTCTTGAAGATCCTCTTCGTCCATGAAATCCTCTGGTCGGGCAACTTGGGTCTTGGCCCTATCCCCACGCGACGACACGAATGCCGAGGGAGTCCATCCTTCGAATCATGAACTGGTCATTGGCAAAAATTTTAAAATAGATATCACCTTCTTTTGAACCAACAGTGTTGAAGTATCCAGCGGAGAAGCCTCCGGTGAATGCACCATGCAGTCGTCGCCTGCCCTTCTCGTCGCGTACCTACAGCTTTCAATCAGAGTCATGCATAAATCAACCAACTTCTTGAACCAACTTCTTGCTTCCAAAGAGGGACAAACTCTCCTAAATCTTTGGATTTATCGAGAGGCGGGAGGGGTGTACCTATCTTCAGCGTTATTAGTTCACATAAATGAAGCAAGACCATGACACGCACTAGACAAAACGATTCATTTGATTGAGAACTTGCAGGGTCAACGCCCAGGTCGTTGAGCCTGCGCTTGAGCCGATTACTCATACTGGTCAGTGGTGGGCTCGGGATGAATGAGATAATTGGTTGTCTTTGTTTGATCTATCAAGACTTGCCAATCTGGTAAAATCTCCGCACCCTAGCCAGTCAACATGGAGCGTCTTCCAGTCCTTCCTGATGCTTTCCCAAAACTCCATCGTTTTTTTACAATGGTTCTTGAAACCCCTCCGAACTCTGAAGCAACGTAAAGATGAATAAAGCCCAACACAGCTACCCAGAGTGAATTCAATATCAGGAATTGTATTATGATCTTGAACCCCAATGTTTGGGTGTAAAAAACCAGACCGAAGTTAAGGTAATCTATCTGCAATACAAGTCTTATGCAAGTCACCCAATTGAAAAAATGATCCCATCAATTCAACAACATAGACTATAGACTAGGACATCTTTTTACACGGTGCTCGATTGCAGTCCGTGGTAGACGTGTCTACTTAAATATAGAGAAAAGAATGAAAAGAAGGGGGAACAAAAATAGAACCATGTAACAAATTGATGAAAAAAAAAGGATGTAGATAGACTAGGACTTTTTTTTAAAAAAAAAATCATTGATTTATTACACGGAGTGTGTAGGCAGGCTGTGGTAGATACATTGTACCTACTTAGATAAGAGAAGTGAAGAAAGAAGGAAGAAAAGAGAAAAGGAAAAAGGAAAAAGAAAAGAAACAGTAGGAGATGTGTTGGCACTTTGGCTTTATATGAACATCAACCATTATCAAAACAGAATGATGTCAGATTGCCTGTGATAAACTCCAAGAAGCTTGTGATGTTAATATCTCTAGGACACCATGTTAAGTTATACAATTTGCATTGCATAAAGATATGTTCTCTTGTTTTGATCACAGGGGGAATGGTGTAGAGAGTTGGGGAAAAAGCATTGGTGATATTTGCCAATGGGAGTGTGACCAATCCTCATGTGAACCTAGCATATACAGAGTTTGAAATTCCAATGATTGGTAGCCATGAACCACCTTTAGCATAGGTAGGTTTGATTACCTATTCTTTATTGTCTTCAAAATCTAGAAAGAGTTGGCCTCTTTTTTTGCTGTCTTGGAACAACATTTTCCACATCTTGAGTAGGTCATTGCACTTCTTTTTGCTAAATAGGAAGGAGCTTTTGCTAGAGAGTACAGGAGGATGATTGGTGGCTTTAACTTCTTCATCAACTATAGTGTAAGTCCTTGCAGACTTCACTGACTCAAACTTCCAGGCAATTGATAGCTCAACACTGTGATGCTCAATTGTAAATAATAAAAGTAAAAGTAAGGAGGGGCATCACAGGAGGATGCTTAACTAATGGGTGTCATGTGATCAATGATTGGGGGCATCTCTCAAGGTAGATAATCTCCAAGATTACATATAGCTTGTCTGGGCCATTTTATTTTGCTGGGGCAATACCAGAAGTGAATGGAGTTGTTTTCATCTTTTTTCAAGAGGATTCAATTTTTGATGCAATTGGAATAACAGTCTGTTGGTAGGGATGGATATCTATGTTTATAATCTTTTCTGCTGCTGCAAAGGAGTGTCACAGTTGTGCTATGGACCAGTAGTCATATACTATATAGTTTACCATTCTACCAAAAGAGCGACGTTAGCAAGGCTACTTGCTAATGAGGGTCCAGCTATTTATGCAGTTTATTAAACAAGTATTTTGTTATACTTCCATATCACTATTTAATAGTCACTTTTTTGTGACAAAAAGTCTGTGATAATAGTGATACAGTGTGAATCAATGATGTCCAGTACAGAAGTAAGGTTTATACAAATGGCCATGAGTTCAGCTTTGATGGATATGATGTTCATAGTATGGACCTTCAGTCTATCTTTCCAAATATAAGTGATAAAGGTTGTAACATTGTTTTTTTTAATGCCTTCATCTACAATAACTGTAATGTTTAGTTATTGAAGCTGTGAACTAATATCTGCTTATTTATCTCCATTACTAGTGATGCCTCTTCCAATTATAACTATCTGCTTTCTATTTTTTCTACATATAGTGATATTAACTTTGCATTACATCTATATATTTTCCTCCTTAACAACTGAACAACTAGAGTAGCAATTTATATATAGTCAGACATAGAATAGAAGCTCTTTTAGTCATCTACCTTCATAGGTGATCCCTGAGATATTTCATCTAATAGATTATCAGCCTCCGTGCCTCTAGTATAGAATACCACAATGTTTTTTTTTATTTAAATCAATGATTTATTACATGGAGCATGCAGGCAGGCTGTGGTGGACACATAAATAAGCTAGCAACAAAATAAACAAATGAGAAAAATAAAGAAAGAGAGAGAAATGAAGAGGAAATAGAAGGAAAGATGACCAAACGCATTTGGATAACATGTATGTATCTTTATAGATACCAAAGCTATCTTTTAGCCATTATCGAAACAAAATGATGTCGGATTGCTAATGATAAACTCAACAAAGCTTGATAAGTATATATCTCTTGGATGTGATGATGGATCGTATTGCTTGCATTGCATAAAAATGTGTTCTTTTGTTTCAACGTCCGCTTCACTACAAGGACATTGAATTGGTATGTTGGGGAAGAATCTCTGCTGATATTCTCCTATAGGTGCATGCCCAAGCATCATACAAGTGAATCTCATGCATACAGAGTTTAAAGCTCCTATATGTGGTAACCACAATTCTCTCTTGGTATACGTCGGTTTGATGACTCTGTTGTTATTATCTTCGAATTCAAGAAAAAGTTGTCCTTTCTTTTTACTATTTTTGAACGATTTCTGCCAAGATTCGAGTATGAGATCGCATTCTTTCTTTTTGCTAAGTAAGAACGAGTTTTTTTTTGGGGAAGGTGGGCAGAATATGAGATGATTTGGCCTCTTCATCAACAAGAGTATGTCTAGGCCACTCTAGCTTATTGGGGCAGTACCAGAAGTGTATTGAGTTGCGACTGTCTTTTCCAAGAAACCTTTGTAATTTTTTGGCGATAGGGATGATGGATTTCTAAAGATATTGGTCACCCAAAGAGATGATTTTTTTACCTGCTTTGAGTGAGTCTGTAATGATGAGGATTTGGTATATCTCTAAGCTTTCCACTATGGATGTGAGGCCAATACATATGGCCATTAATTTGGCTTCTAATAGAGAAACATTATTTGTGTATGCTTTGAGATGAGCAGTGACTTTGTTGTTCTTCCATATGTGTGCGACAGCTGTAATTGATCCTAATGCTTTGACGCTTCCATCTGAGATAACAGTGGTAACTTTAGATGATATTTGCAATTCTTTGAAGGCCAAACTGAGTTTTGATGAATAGGCAAACAGACCTTTATCATTGGATGAATCAGGAGAATGAAAAACTATTCTATCAGAGAAATGATTTACTAATCGCAAACCCAGATGAAAAATAGTGTGAAACAAATCAAATTCATCTTTGATTTCATTGAGTCTTTTGTTGATGTCTTTGATAGGGCTTTTCAGCTTCAACATCTGTTTGTCGGTAACATTTGATAATGCAAACTTGTGTTGACTCTGATTCCTGTTTTGGTATTTGTTGAGGAGAGAGTTGATAGCATGTGATGAAGGAATGGTAGCATATCTGAGATAATGGCATCCGTTGAGCTTCTTGAGGTGAAGGTTTATAGGTATGAGACTAGCTATAGCTTCAATGCCTTCTGAGGGAGACATGCAGAAGGCCCTAGTGATCCATAAGGCTGCTCTTCATTGCATTTTCTTTAATTCCATGATATTTTTTACTGTCAGAGCTCCCTTAAAAAACCCCGTATAAGGCTATCGGTACAATGTATGTTCTGTATAGAAGGTATTTTTGCATAGGAAGAAGACCTCTTGATGAATTGCCAAGCATCTTTATAGCATTAAGTGTTGAAAGACACTTAGTCATATAATAATGTACGTGATGGTGGAAGTTGAGTTTTCAGTCGAAAAAGAAACCTAAGTACCTTCAGATGGGTTTTGGATAAAGTATGGGTTCACCAACTGATGTGAGATTGATGGGAGAATTAAGGAGATTACAAGCTCGAGTGAAGTGAAACACTTCTGATTTGTTGTGTTCCATGATAAGGCCCACATCTGAGAAGATTATAGATATCATATTGTAACTACTGAGGAGGAATGCAGAAGACAATTCATAGCTCTTCTCCTGAGAAATTAGAAGACTATTGTCCACAAAAGAAAGAATGTCTGTATGAATTTTTTCCTTTAGATTTTTTATTCTTTTTTTGAATGTTTTTATGATTAGAGCGAGATAAATAGCAGATAGAATGGGGGAAAGAGTAGATCCTTGACTGACTTCTATACTTGTAGTGAACTTCTAGGACGTAAAATTGTTCCATGCATATGTGGTGGACCTATTGGAATGGTAATCTCTAAAAAACTTTAGAACATTAGCGTTTAGACCAGCTTTAGCATGTAGTGGACTGAAGCTAGGGTTAACTTAAGCACACACTCTTTATCAGAGTTGACAAAGAGAACTCGTTAGAGTTCTTGCTAATTGATTTAG